>Ga0315904_10001628_pt1 | contig 35636 bp, 26 predicted proteins | sample LakEriMetagenome_6_FD_203529 | JGI IMG/M metagenome (GOLD analysis project Ga0315904, IMG submission 203529) | Freshwater fungal communities from buoy surface, Lake Erie, Ohio, United States - Buoy 12 MA120 | ecosystem: Environmental > Aquatic > Freshwater > Lake | place: USA: Lake Erie, Ohio...
CGGAGCATGCCGGGCCAGGGCTGCTGCATCACGAGCCAGCCTCCCTCGCCCTGCTGAACCGGATGGCCCGCGGCGTCGACGATCTGCGGGACGACGCCGGGCAGTGGCAGCGTGCAGCTGCCGGGCTTCGTCGGCGTGCAGCCCGGCAGCGGGCTCATCATGATCCCGCCCGTCTCAGTCTGCCACCAGGTGTCGACGATCGGGCATCGCTTCCCGCCGATCACCTCGTGGTACCACATCCAGGCCTCGGGATTGATGCCCTCACCCACCGTGCCGAGGAGCCGCAGGCTCGAAAGGTCGCGGCCCTCGATGTGCTGCATGCCCCACTTCATGAACGAGCGAATCGCCGTGGGCGCCGTGTAGAAGATCGTCGGCTTCTCCTGCTCGATGATCTCCCAGAAGCGGCCTTCGTGCGGGGCGTTGGGGGCCCCCTCGTAGATCAGGATGCTCGCGCCGGCGGCCAAGGGGCCGTAGGTCACGTAGCTGTGGCCCGTGATCCAGCCGCAGTCGGCCGTGCACCAGAAGAGGTCGTCGTCGCGAAGGTCGAACACCCACTCCGCCGTGGTCTTCGCCCAGAGGGTGTAGCCGGCGGTGGTGTGCTTGATGCCCTTGGGCTTTCCGGTCGAGCCGCTCGTGTAGAGGATGAAAAGCGGCGCCTCCGAGTCCATCGGCTCGGCCGCCACGTCGGTCGGCATCCCGGCCACGAGGTCGTGCCACCAGACGTCGCGACCGGCGACCATGTCGACCGGCTGGCCCGTTCGCTTCAGCACGATCACGTGCTTCACGGTGGTGGCCGGATGCGCGGACGAGGCGAGGGCCGCATCGACGTTCTTCTTGAGGGGCAGCTGCGCGCCCCGCCGCCAGCCGCCGTCGGCCGTGATCACGGCCACCGCCTTGGCATCGTGATTGCGATCGGCGATCGCCTCGCTGGAAAAACCGCCGAAGATCACCGAGTGCACCGCGCCGATCCGGGCACAGCCCAGCATCGAAATCACGAGTTCGGGCGTCATCGGCATGTAGATCGAGACCACGTCGCCCCGCTTCACGCCGAGCTTCTTCAGGCCCGCCGCAAACCGCGAGACCTCGGCGTGGAGCTCCCGGTAGGTGTAGGTCCGCCGCTCCCCGGTGGGCTCGCCCACCCAGACGATCGCGGTCTTGTCACCGCGGCCCGCCTCAATCTGCTGGTCGAGGCAGGCGGCCGACGCGTTGGTCTGGCCGCCGACGAACCACTTCGCCGCGGGCGGCTGCCAGTCGAGCACTTTCGTATAGGGCTTCATCCAGGGAAGCTGGCGTCCGCGCTCGTCCCAGAATCCTTGCGGATCGCGGGCGGCGGCGTCGTAGAGCCGACGGTAGTCCTCGAGCGAGCCGATCCGAGCCCGCCGAGAAAACTCAGCCGGGGGCGGGAAGACCCGCGTCTCCTGCATCACGCTCGAAACCTTGCCGCCGCCTGCGGATTCAGCCATGAACGATTGCTCCGTGTTTCGTATCTCTTGGTCTCGTGTCTCGTGTCAGGTCGCCGCCGGTGGCCTCGAGCCCCCTCCGTCCGCGAACGGCTCTCCATCCTCGTTGTCCCCGAAGCCGATGCCAAGCGCCCGTGCCGCCTGCACGGCGGAACCGCGGGGATCGACCGTCGAAAGCCGACCGATGGCCTGAGCGATCGGCACGCTGGCGATATCCGGCGGCCGGTAACAGACCATCTCGCCGAATCGGCCTTCGTGGACGAGCCGCGTCGCATGGGCGCCGAACTCCGTCGCCAGCATGCGGTCGAAGGCCGTCGGCGTGCCCCCACGCTGCAGATGGCCGAGAACGACCGTGCGGACCTCACGGCCGAGCCGGACTGCCACCTCGCGGGCCACCAGCTCGCCGATGCCACCGAGCTTCACCTGCCCCTGGCCGCCCGCGTCGCCGCCGTGAACGAGCCCGCCGTGGGGCAGATGGGCGCCCTCGGCGACCACGATCAGCGTGTATCGCTTTCCCTCACGATCGCGGTGCGTCACCGTACGGCAGACGTTTTCGAACGTCCAGCCGATCTCGGGCAGCAGGATCACGTCGCCGCCGCCGGCGATGCCTGCGTGCAGCGCGATCCACCCGGCGTGTCTGCCCATCACCTCGAGCACCATCACCCGCTCGTGGCTCGCGGCGGTCGTATGCAGCCGGTCGAGCGCGTCGGTCGCCGTGGCCACCGCCGAATCGAATCCAAACGTGAAGGCGGTGCAACCAAGGTCGTTGTCGATCGTCTTGGGGACGCCCACGACGGGCATGCCGTGCTCGTGGAGCTGCTGCGCGATGCCGAGCGACCCGTCACCGCCCACGCAAATGAGTCCCGTGATCCCCATCTGCTTCACCGTGGTCGCGGCCCGTGCGAGCAGTTCGGGGTCGATCCCCACCCGCTCCCCCTCGCCGACGAGCGACGTGAAGCGGCCTTTGTTGGTCGAACCGAGGATCGTGCCGCCCTGCAGGAGGATTCCCGCCGTGTTGTGTGCGTCGAGCGGCATGTAGCTGACCGGATCCACGAGCCCCTCGTAGCCGCGGAGGAAGCCGACCACGTCGTAGCCGAGGCGGATCGCCGATTTGGTCGCCGCCCGGATCACGGCGTTGAGGCCGGGACAGTCGCCGCCGCCGGTGAGGATGCCGATCGTTGGCCTGCGGCTCATGGCTCAGTGCTCGCCGTGCTCGGCCAGCCACCGCTCGGCATCGAGCGCCGACATGCAACCGGTGCCGGCGGCTGAAATTGCCTGACGGTAGTAGTCGTCGGCCACGTCGCCGGCCGCGAACACGCCGTCCACGCTCGTCGCCGTGCGGAAGTGCTTCTTCCAGACGATGTACTTCTTGGGGGTGAGTTCGAGCTGCCCGTCGAGGAAGGCGGTGTTGGGCGTGTGGCCGATCGCCAGAAACACGCCCGTCGCCTCCAGCGTCTGCTCCTGCCGCGGATCGACCGTGCTCGCCAGCCGCACGCCCGTGACGCCGCTGGCGTCGTCACCGAGGACCTCGGCGAGCCCCGAGTTGAAGTGGATCGTGATCTTCGGGTTCTCGTGGGCTCGCGCCGCCATGATTTTCGAGGCACGGAGTTCGTCCCGGCGGTGCACGAGGTGCACCGTGCTCGCGAACTTCGTGAGGTAGGTGGCCTCCTCGACCGCCGAGTCACCGCCGCCGACGACCACAATCGACTTGTTGCGGAACCGCGGCAGCGCCCCGTCGCAGACGGCGCAGGCGCTCACGCCCCGGTTCTTGAACTTCTCCTCGCTCGGCAGGCCGAGCCAGTTGGCGCTGGCACCCGTGGCCACGATCACGCACTTCGCCTCGACGACGCCCCCCTCGGCCGGAAAGAGTTTGAACGGCCGCGACGAGAAGTCGACCTTCACGATGTCGTCGGTGACGATCCGGGTGCCGAAGTTCGTGGCCTGCTGCCGCATGAGCTCCATCAGTTCCGGCCCGGTCACCCCCTGCCCCTCGTGGGGCGGCATCATCATCCGCCGCTCCTTGGGGAGGGCCGAGTCGAGGAAGCCGCCGAGGTCGCCATGGGGAAAGCCGGCGTAGTTCTCCACCTCGCTCGTGAGCGCGAGCTGCCCGAGCGGCAGCGTGCCCGCCATCCGGTTCTTCTCGGAGATCGCTCCTTCGTAGACGAGGGGCTGGAGCTGGGCGCGGGCGGCGTAGGTCGCGGACGACCAGCCGGCCGGGCCGCTGCCGATGATGACGAGCTTTTCGGGCGCTGACGACATGCGGTGACTCCCCGGTGGATCGCGGCCGCCTCGTCGCGTCGACGCCGGCCGCGTGAACAGGCATGATGTACCCGTTCCTGCCGCGCAGGAAAACCCGCCCCCCGCAATCGCCGGAGCCGGACCCCATGAGCCTGCTTGCCGTCCTCCTGCCGAGCGCCGCCGTGCTGCTCGTGGCCTACCGGGTGTATGGGAGCCTGCTCGCGCGGCTGTTCCGGCTCGATCCCGCCGCGGCCACACCGGCCGTCACGCTCCGCGACGACGTCGACTACGAGCCGATCCCGCCGCAGCTGCTCCTCGGCCAGCACTTCTCGGCGATCGCCGCGGCCGGGCCGATCGTGGGGCCGATCCTGGCCGGCGTGGCGTTTGGCTGGATGCCCGCCCTGCTCTGGATCCTGGTGGGCAGCATCCTGATCGGAGGCGTGCACGATTTCGCGGCGCTCGTGGCATCGGTCCGGCATAAGGCCCGCTCGATCGCCGAGGTGGTCCGCGACCACATGAGCCGCCGGGCCTACGTCCTCTTCCTGGCGTTCGTCTGGATCGCGCTGGTCTACATCATCGTGGCCTTCACCGACATCACGGCTCAGAGCTTCGTGGGCCGGCAGGTGCTCGAGAACGGCGAGAGCGTGTCGGGCGGGGGCATCGCCACCTCAAGCCTGCTGTATCTGGTGCTGCCGGTGATCATGGGCTTCTGCATGCGGTTCGCTCGGATGCCGCTCTGGCTGGCGACGGCCGTGTTTCTGCCGCTGGTGGGAGTCGCCATCTGGGGTGGACAGAAGATTCCATTCGATCTCGCCGCCACGCTCGGCACCACCGACGTGACGGCGCAGAAGATCTGGGGCGTGCTGCTGCTCGGCTACTGCCTGGTGGCGGCGATGGTGCCGATGTGGCTCCTGCTTCAGCCCCGTGGCCATCTCGGCGGCTGCTTCCTCTACGTCGCCCTCGCCGGCGCGGCGATCGGCCTCGTGGCCAGCGACGCCTCGCTGGCGGGCGTGTTCGGCGGCCAGTCGACAATCCGCTACCCGGCGTTCACGGGCTGGCAGGCGGCCAACGGCCAGCATCTCATCCCCATGCTCTTCATCACGATCGCCTGCGGAGCCTGCTCCGGCTTCCACTCGCTGATCGCCTCGGGCACCACGAGCAAGCAGCTCCGCCGCGAGACCGACGCGCGGCCCATCGGCTACGGCACGATGCTGCTGGAGGCGATGGTGGCGGTGGTCAGCCTCTGCTGCGTGATGGTGCTGACACGCGACAATCCGCTCACGAAGCAGTCTCCGAACTTCATCTACGCCCTGGGCATGGGGCAGTTTCTGGAGATCCTCGGCGTGCCGGCCACGATCGGCGTCTCCTTCGCGCTGATGGCGTTCACGACGTTCGTCTACGACACGCTCGACGTCTGCACGAGGCTGGGCCGCTACATCGTGCAGGAGCTCACGGGCCTCACCGGCAAGGCCGGTGCCTGGCTGGGCACGGCGATCACGGCGGGCGTGCCCCTGATCTTCCTGCTCCGGCCCAACCTCGACGCCAACGGTAATCCCGTGCCTGCCTGGAAGATGTTCTGGAACCTGTTTGGTGCGAGCAACCAGCTGCTGGCCGCGCTCACGCTTCTGGGCGTCACCGTCTGGCTCTGGCGGACGCGGCGGGAGGCCTGGGTCTGGATGGTGACCGGTCTGCCGACGGCCTTCATGTATGCGATGAGCACCTGGGCGCTCGTGACGCTCACGCTGCCCAAGTTCCGCGGCAGCGACGGCTGGACCGTGCCCGCCGACCCGGTCCCCTGGGCCGGCCTCGTCCTGCTCGTCCTCGCGGCTGTCATGCTCGTCGAGGCGATCCGGGCGCTCGGCGGCGGAGGAGAACCGCGATCGCCCCGGCCGACCCGAGCAACGCCCACGTCGTGGGCTCCGGCACCGAAACCAGGTTGATGAACGACCCACTCGGCAGCGGCGACGAGACGTTCACGCCCGCGGTGGTGGACGAGTAGGCGATCTGCCAGGTGTTGGCTCCTACGGCGAACGTGTCCCCCTCGACGAGCGACAGGCCGCCGTAGGAGAACAATCCGCCCCCCGTCAGGCCGCCACCGTAGTTGATCATCGTGAAGACCGTCCCGGGCGCGACGGGGGCGTTGGGCCCGAGGTCCGTGATCGTAAGGGGCACCGTGCCGCTGAGCGTGAGGCCGCCGGCCATGCTCAGCAGGTCGGCCGTGAGCACGTTCGTCTCATACTCGTAGGCGAACGTCGCCCCGCTCGAGAAACTCACGGCCGACCCGGTGGTCAGCGTGGCGATGCTCGACCCGGGCGCGAGCGTGCCCAGTGCGTTCACCGTGATCGCCCCGCCGATCGTGCCCGAACCGCCGAGGATGCCCCCGTTGACGATGAACGGTGCGACCACGCCGCCGCTGTTGCCGTCGATCAGCAGCGTGCCGGCATCGACCTGTGTGGTGCCGCCGTAGGCGTTCGAGCCGCTGAGGATCCACTTCCCGGTCCCGAGCTTCGTGATCCCGATCAGGTTGTCCGACGTGGCCGAGACGATTGGCCCCGAGATCGTATTGGCGCCCGCGTTGCTGCCGGTGAGTCGGAGCGTCCGCTCCAGGGGCAGGCTGAACACCGCGTTCGTCGAGACGGTCGCCGTGGCCGGGTTGCTCAGCGTGTACTGGTTGCCGCTGATCGCCAGGATCGTGGTGCCGGCGGGCACCGCGGTCGAGGTGACCGTCAGGCCGACCGCCGTGCCCGGCGCGACGTTCGTGGTGTTGACCGCCACGGCACTTCCGCTCGTGAAGTTCAGGTTGAAGTTGGCGGTCGTGATCGCCAGCACGGTGCCGGAGAGCGCCAGCGGGCCGGATCCCGAGGAGTCGATCGTGCCGCCCGTGGAGTCGACCTGGATCAGCCGGTTGGTCGCCTGGGCCGACGCCCCGGTGTAGCGGAGCGTGCCACTCGTTCCCTGCCCTGAGAACGTGAAGGCCGTTCCCGATCCGAGCGAGCTGGCGACGCCCGAATCGGCGAAACCCGCGACGTCGAGCACGCCGTCGAGCATCGCCGGAGTGAGGGTGAACGTGTTCGCCGTGCCCGTGATCGACCAGGTGCCGCTGCCGTACTTGTTGATGCCGCTGCTCGAGGCGCTGACGGCGAGGACGGGCCCCGCCACGACGCCATTCCCCGAGCCACCGACGAAGAGCGGCCGGCTGCTACCGGCCGTGTTGGAGATTGTGCCCGAGAGTGTCAAAAGCCCCCCCTCGGACTGCACCACGATGCCGCTGCCCCCTGGGCTTCCCACGTTCATGTTGCCCGTAACGGTGGTGTCGCCCTGGAGGTTCTGGATCGTCGGCGTGCCCCCGATCGTCGGCGGGTTCGCCGAACCGAAGTTGGCGAACGGGTTGGCGAACGTGTTGGTGCCCGCCACGTTGAGCTGCAGGTAGCCGCCGCTCGCGCCCGACTTGGGGATCGAGATCGTGCCGCTGGCAGGCAGGGCCGACGCGGCGTCGATCCGGAGGATACCGCCGCCGGAGCTGATCGTGGTGTTGCCCACGTAGGTGTTCGTGCCGCTCAGGGCGGTCGTGGCGGTGCCCGACTTCGTAAGGCCGCCGGTGCCGCCGTCGCCCGTGATGTTGCCGGCGAACGTGCCGTTGACGTTGTTGAGCGTCGTGCCCACGGCGCTGCCGGCCGCGAACGAGAGCGAGGTCGAGATCGTGCCGACCACGTTCGTGAAGTTGATCGGGCCGGCGGCCGAGCCCGTCACGGCCTGGCCCGTGCCCAGTCCGGTGGCGGCGAGCACGTTGACCGTGCCGGTGCCGAGCTGGAAGAACGTGCCGCTGAACGTGTTGGTGGACGTGGTGTTGGAGAGCGTGAGGTTGGCTCCGCCGTTCTTCAGAATGACCCCTGCTCCCGACATCGACCCCGACACGGTCATCGCGGCCCCTGCGTCGGTGCTGAGATTGAGCGTGCCGCTCACCGCCATCGGACCGGCGAGCGTGAAGGCCACGCTATTGCCCGACTGGATCGTGGCGCTGCCCGAGACCGTGAACGGCTCCGGGATCGGGGCCGAGTTGGCGGACGACAGCATGTAGATCCTCGAGCCGTCCAGGAGCGTGGTGCCCACCGTCGGGTCACCGAGGCCGTAGGGGTTCTGGAGGTACATCAGCGCCCCGGTCGCCAGCGTCACGCCTCCGGCGATCGTGTTGCTGCCACTGACCACCAGCGCGTTCGAACTGGTGTAGACGAGGCTCCCCGTGCCCGAGATCGCTCCCCCGGCCAGCGTGCTCGATCCGGCGTTGCCGAACGTGAGCGTCTTGCCGCCGAGGGCGAGGATGCCCCCCGAGGAGAGGCTGAGCGAGCCCGCCGTGAGACCGGTGCCAGAAAGTGTGGTCAGATCGATGGTCGCACCGCCCGAGACGTTGAATCCCGACACCGACGAGACCGACCCGGCGCCGCTGAAGGCGAGAACACCGCCCGCCACCGACGTCAGGCCGGTATAGGTGTTGGCGGCGGAGAGCGTGAGCGTGCCGCTGCCGAGCTTGAGCAGGCCGAGCGAGTTGGCCCCGCCGTTGGGATCTGCCAGCGGCGTGGGCAGCTCGACGTTGCCTCCCGCATTCGTGGTGTCGATGCCGATCAGCGAACCCGGCAGGAAGCCGTTGGTCGCCGAGCCGAGGCTCGCCAGCGTGGTGACATCGCTCGTCGTGAACTCCCCCGCCCCGCCCACGTTCAGGGCCAGCCCACCTCCACTTCCCGTGATCAGGTTGGCGGCCGTCCAGCTCCCCACGTTGCCCCCGTAGAGGGCCGACGGCACGGCGAACTGGAGCACACCGCCGTTGATCCGCGTGGGGCCGGTGTACTGGCTGGTTCCTGACAGCACCTGGATGCCGGGCGCGGCGGCCACGGCGAGCGAGGTTCCGGTCTTCACCAGTTCCATGCCGGCGGCGCCGTTGGCGAGATTGCCCGAGTAGGTGTAGGTGTTGCCCGGCTGCGCATTGAGCACCAGCGACGAGATCGTGGAGTAGTTGACCGGCGAGAATGCCCCGCCGCCGACGAGACCGCCGAGCGTGACGGTCGTTCCCGATGCGAGCTGCAGCGTGCCGGCTCCGCTGGTGTCGAACGCATTGGTCGGCATGGTGTTTGTGCTGCCAAACACGAGCCGGCCGCCGGCGACCTTCGCCGTGCCCGTGAATGCGCTCGTGCCGGTGAACGTGTGGGTACCGCCCGAAATGACCAGGTTCACCTTCTTGGAAGTGCTGCTGGCGTCGGCGATCGCGCCGCTGAACGTGGACGACCCGGTCAGCGTGAGCGTGGAGTCGGTCGTGGACGACGTGTTCCAGACGCGGGCGCTGCCGGTCGTGCCGGACCGCGTGATGCCGGAAAGCGTCTGGTTGAAGCCGTTGAGGTCGAAGACGCTGTTGTTGTTGTTGATGTTCTGGAAGTTGAACCGGGCCGTCGTGACGATGCCGTCGTTCGCGGCCACCCGCGTCGTGCCCTCGCCGAGGTCGATCGACGGGTAGGAGCCGCCACCGGCGAAGAGGAACGTGCCGATCCGGAGATTGAGCGCGGGCGTGGAGTTCACAGGCCCGGTGAAGAGCATCGCAGAACTGACCGACGCCGCGGATATCTGTCCGCCGGCCGTGGCGGAGGTCAGGAACGTAATCGTGCCGGAGAGCGTGGCCGTGCCCGAGCCGATGTTGTAGTGCAGAGCGCCGGCGCCCGACTGGCCGTGCGTGCCCGACACGGTCACGTTGTTGGCGAACGTCATCGACGTGCCGTTGAGCAGCAACCGTGGGAACTGGTTTCCGGCAGTGCCATTGATGACGACCGGACCGCTGCTCACCGCCGAAGAGTTGTTGATGAGGACGGAACCACCGTTGATCGTGGTCGTGTCCGAGTAGGTGTTGGCTCCGGAGAGTAGAAGCGACCCGGTGCCCAGTTTCCGGAATCCGGTGCCTGCCAACACAGACGAGATCGTGCTGCTGGCGACCGTCACGGCGATCTCTGGGACCGCTAGCGTGCCGCTGCTCGCGAGGTTGATCGTGCCCGACTGGATGACGCGGCCGGTCGCCGAGATCGTGATCCCGTTGACGGTCACAGGTTCGGAGAGCGTCGATGTCCCCCGCTGGGTGACGAACACGGCGACGTTGCCAGTGCCGCTCGTCGCGTTCCAGGGTGTGCCACTCGCGCCCGTCCAGTTGGTCGTCCCGGTCGACCACGTGCCATCGGTCGTTCCCGACAGGCTCCAGGTGAGCGGGGCCGCCGAACTGACGGAAGCGATCAGGCAGATCGCCACGCAGCCACACGCCACCAGCGATGCCCGCGCCTGCGACCGCCGCATGCCTCTGGCAACCCCATGGATCGTGATCCTGACCATGATCAAAACCTCCTCGAGGAATGTCCGCAGAGTGAGCCTTGGGAACTGACCACGGGAACTAACCACCACCCCGTCTCCGAACGCAATTGTCCGCTGTCGAATCCTCTGCCACAACAGCCCCGCGCGCCCGATTCGTCCCTCCCCATGCCCGATTCGTCCCTTTTTTGGCTTGGCCCATGGTTCTCAGTGGGGGGAGCGCGACCCGGGCGGGTGTCACCGACGATTCTTGCCGATCCTCCACCGTCCACGCTTCTTCCGCAGGCTTCCGCCGCAGCACGGTCCGCGTTGCAGACGCGTCCTCATTTCTCAAGCGACGGCACCGGTCGTACCGATTCTGCGGGATGTCAGGGGAGGGCGGAGCATGACGCACAGATTCCTGCGCGCCGTGGCGATCATCTGCGGGCTGGTGCTTGCCTGTGGAATCGCGGCGGATCGCAGCTACGGCCAGACCTATGGAATCGACTTTCGCAACACGCTCATGCCCGCATCCGGTGGGATGGCCGGAACGAGCGTGGCCGCGCCCCAGGATTTCATCTCGGCGATCAATGCGAATCCGGCCGCACTGACGCAGTACCACGGCACGAACTTCACACTCGGCGGAGCGTTCGCCGAGGCCACGGTCAATCTCACGCAGACCGCTCCCGCTCCGGCGCTTGGCGTGGCGCCGTTCTCGGCCAAGAGCAGCACGCCGGGCGCGATCGTCCCCGCGATCGGCGTGGCGCAGGAGGTGGACGGCATGCCGCTGCCCACCACCGTGGGCCTCGCCGTGTTCGGCGCGGCGGGGGGCGGCTCCAGCTACGTGCAGGTGCCGGCCAGCAACGCCACGTCGTCCTACCTGCTCCTCCTCGAGTTCGCACCGTCGGTCGGCTTCGAGCTCACCGAGCGGCTCTCGATCGGCGCCACGATGTTCATCGGCGACGGCTACGCCTCGGGCCCGTTCGTCGGCACCAGCGGCATGACCAATGCCTACTCCCTGCGGGGCGGATTCGGTCTCGACTACGCGCTCGGCGAGGCGACGCGGCTCGGCGCCTACTACCAGACCAACCAAGACTTCCGCTTCCAGGACGAGGCGATTCTGTTTTCGGAGCGACGGCCTCGCGACGTTGACATGGGCCTGCCACAGCAGGTGGGCATGGGGGTCGCCAACGAATCGCTTGCCGACGGCCGGCTGCTCCTCGCCGCAGACGCCCTGTATCTCGACTGGCGGAGCGCTGCGCTCTTCAAGAACCTCTACCGGGGGCAGTGGGTGATGCAGCTCGGCGCCCAGTACCGCGCCACCGACCACGTGAAGCTTCGCCTCGGCTACGCCCTCGCCCAAAACCCGATCAACCCCGCGGTGGGCACGCGGATCGGTCCAGTCGAGGTGCCGGGCGGAATCCCTTCGGTGAAGTATCTGCAGTCACAGTTCGCGATCATCAACGAGCACCGGATGGCGGCGGGCGCCGGCATCGAAGACCTGTTCATGCGGGGCCTCGACCTCGACGTCTTCGCCGGAGGCATGTTCCCCGCAGGCGAGCAGCTCGGCGACGCCACCCACGTGAACGTAGCGAGCTATTGGATCGGACTCGGCTTCACCTGGCACTTCGACCAGCCGCAGGCGGCTCGCGACCCGGGGTGAACGACATGACCGATCGGGCGCGTCATTGGCGGCGACGAGCGGCGGTCGCGACGGCGGTCGTCTGGCTGTCGGGCATCGGGCTCGCGGCCGAGCGGGAGGAGCTCGAGACCGACCGCGACTCGTTTACGTTCGCGCCCACGACGGCCGGCCCGGGCCTCTCGATCCTCGAGTCGTCGTACTCGTTCATCGACAATCGCACCGGCCCCGAGGCTCACAGCGTTCCGGAGACGCTCCTCCGCCGCGGGATCGGCGATCGCCTCGAACTCCGGCTCGGCTTCAACTATGAGGCGGGCGGCCCGGGCACCGTGTCGGGAAGTGAGGTGGGCGGGCAAGACATCGAGACCGAGGACGAGAGCCGCGTGCTCTACGGCGCGAAGGTGGAGACCTCGGAGCAGGACGGCTGGCTGCCGCGGTCGGCCGCCGTCGTGCAGGGCTACACGCCCACCTACGGCCCGTCGACCGTGTCGACCGTCGTCGTGGGCGAGTCGTGGGGCTGGCGGTTCGCCAACGGCTGGGAGTGGACCTCGGCGATGCGGTACGGCACCGGGTTCGACAAGGGAGACGCCTTCAACCAGTGGGCGCCGTCGACGGTGGTGAAAGTTCCCGTCGGCGAAAGCTGGAACGTGCACGCCGAATACTTCGGCATCCTCTCGACGGGCAAGGAGGAGCCGGTCGACGCCCAGTTCGCGAGCTTCGGCGGGCACGTGCTGGTCACGGAGGATTTCGAACTGGGCCTCCGCGTCGGGTGGGGGCTCACCGACCTTTCACCCAACTTCTTCACCAACGTCGGCGTCGGCATCCGCTACTGACGCGCGAGATGACACCTACGCCTGGCCGCCGCTGACGCGGGCCAGTGTCTCCGATGGCGCCTCGCCGAACTGCCGCCGGTAGCGGGCGGCGAAGCGGCCGAACTCCCAGATGCCGTGCCGAACGAGCACGTCGGCCACGGTGGTGTCGGGCGACTCCTTGCGAAGCAGCCTGCGGCGGACCGCGTGCAGCCGCCGCAGGGCGAGATACGTCCGCGGAGATGCTCCGAAGTTCTCCTCGAAGATCCGCAGCAGCGTCCGGTCGGTCACGCCCACGCTGCCGGCCAGTTCCTTCACGGAGGGCAGGACCGCTCCCGCCTCCTCGATCACCGCCATCGAGCGGCGAATGATCTCGGCGCGATCGAGCCGCGGGCGACCGACGGCCGGAGGTGGCATGGACGCCGCCGGCCAGCAGTCGAGGGCCGCGGAGAGCAGCATCGCGCCGGCCTGATCATGCGCGGGGCTGTCGGCGTGGAGCGGCATTAGGTGGGCGGCGACCTGCTCGACAACCTGCCGTAGCCGCCGTACGCCGCCGTCGTGGCCGGCTACTCGAATACTTGCCGGGGAGGTGGCGACTCCGGGCACCACCGTCTCCTTCGGCAGCGCGATCGAACACCAGGCATGCGCCCGTCGGCGGACAAAGATCCGGAAGTCGGCGCCACTGGGAATCGCAAACAGCGAATCGTCGTCGAGCGGCTCGCCGTTGACGACGTGCTCATGCGGGTTCGTGAGCGGCAGAAAGAGCGTCGGCCCGTCATGCGTGTTGCCGCCGTAGCAGGCATTTCCGCCGCCCTCGCTGGCCATCTGCAAGACCACTGGGCCAAGTTTCACTATGCCGAGCGTCCACCTGCGGGTCTCGACCCGGTCGCAGACGAGCCGCAGGTGGGCCCCGCTGACGGCGTCGCCCCAGGCATCGAAGTCGTCGAAGGCGATCATGGTTGGGACGGTCAAAAATGGCCTGGGATGCGAATGCCGGAGGTGGGACTTGAACCCACACGCCCTTGCGGGCAACGGATTTTGAGTCCGCCGCGTCTGCCATTCCGCCACTCCGGCTCGTGAGGGCACATCCCCGTGAGCCTACGGCCCACCGCAGCCCCATGCCAGACGCCGCCGGGATCGCGGCTAGAATGTCGGGGTCATTTTCACCCCATCACCGGTCCCAGGCAGCGCATCCCGTGTCGATCAAGGACGCCTACACCGGCAGCCGTTTCGGTCTGTCGTTCGAGCTCTTCCCCCCCAAGACGCCCGAGTCGGAGGCCGTCATGTGGCGGACTGTCGACGAACTGATGGCGTTCGACCCGGCGATGATCACCTGCACCTACGGAGCAGGCGGTTCCACCCGCGGAACCACGCTCGACGTGCTCAAGGGCGTGATCGCCCGCCATGATCTGCCCGTGGCCAGTCACCTCACCTGCGTGGGCAGCTCCGTCGACGAACTCCGCGACTATCTCCGCGAGTCCCTCGCGCTCGGCGTGGCGGCGATCGTCGCCCTGCGGGGCGATCCGCCCAAAGGCGAAACGGCCTTCCAGCCGGTCGACGGCGGACTCCGCTATGCCTCGGAACTCGTGGCGTTGATCCGCGGCGAGTTTCCCGAGTTCGGGATCCTGGTGGCCGGGTATCCCGAGACGCATCAGGAGGCCATGAGCGGGGCGGCTGACCTGGAGAACCTGAAGCGGAAGTGCGACGCAGGCGGCGACGTGGTGGTAACCCAGCTCTTCTACGACAACGCCGACTTCTTCCGGTTCCGTGACCGCTGCGCGTCTCTCGGGATCACCCAGCCCATCGTGCCCGGCGTGATGCCCGTCACCAACTACGGCCAGGTCCGCCGGATCGCCAGCCTCTGCAAGGCACGGCTGCCCGACTCCTTCACGCGGTCGTTCGAGGCCGCGGGCGACGACGAGGCGGCCCAGTTCGAAGCGGGCGTAACCTACGCCGCGAAGCAGGTCGAGGAGTTGATCGCTGCCGGCGTGCCGGGGATCCATTTCTACGTGCTCAACAAGTCGCCAGCGACCATCCGCGTGCTCGATCACGTCGGCATGAAGCGGGCCGGAGCGTGACGGCGGAGTTGCTGCACGGCAGGTCGCGAAACTCCGGCTACAACCGGCGCATCACCGCGGCGGCTGGTCGTCGTCCATCGTGCGGATGTAGCTCCGCAGCCGCTCGAGTTCGTCGGAGACGTGGCGGAGCTTGAGCATGTTCTCCACCCGCTTGACGAGTTCCACGCGATTGACCGGCTTGGAGAGGAAGTCGTCCGTGCCGGCCTCCACTGCCCGCTCGATGTCGCCGAGTTCGCCCAAGGCCGTCACCATCAGGATCATGATCCGGCTCGTCGCCGGATCCGACTTCAGCCGTTGACAGACCTCGAAGCCCGAGAGTTTGGGCATCATCACGTCGAGTAGGATCACGTCGGGCTTGAACGACGCGACCTTCTCGAGCGTGTCGCCGCCGTCGATGGCCGTGGCCATCTCGCAGCCGATCCCCGAGAGGTAGACCTCGAGCAGCTCGCGATTGGGTTCGTTGTCGTCGGCGATCAGCACGCGGGGCGTGCGAGCCTGACTGTCGGTGGATGGGGCCTTGCGAGTGGGCATGGGCGGCAAGTCTCGCGGAGGGCGACCGGACCCGCAAGGCCGATCACGGCGTCTCGAACACCGACTGGCTCTTCACGATCGCCATGTCGTCGGGAAACGTGTGAAACGCCTGGATGATCAGGCTGCGGGGCCGGGTCTCGACGTCGATCCAGCTGACGGCCCCGAGGGCCACCCGCCCGCCCGACTCGAACCGATGGAGCAGCCCTCGCTTCATGCCGGCCTCGACCAGTTCCTGCTGGAATGACCAGAAAACCTCCTGCTGAACCGTCTCCAGCTGGAAGCAGGTCTCGTAGCTGGCCCCCCCGCGGCACTCCATCCGATCGCTCCGCTCACCGGCGATCCGGTGGGAGAGGAGCCTCCGCTTCTGGGGCAGCGGCTGGGAAAGGCTGGTCGCCACCTCGGTCAGCGTCAGCCCGTCTTTCCGCCAGGTCACCAGGTGGCCGGCTGTCGTGATCGCGACCGACGCGGTGTAGCCGCCACGGTCGATCGACCGCGTCGAGCAGATCTCGAAGAGTTCTGGGTGCAGGCAGCGGCCGTAGAGCTGGAACACCAACTCGCCGACCTTGGGTCGCAGGGATATCACGATCGTCTCTCCTGAACGGATCACCTGCGGCAAACCCACGGCCTGCGGTGTCCGCCGCAGACCGTGCATCGCCACTCGCCTCGTGGCACGATTATAGGAAGTCGTCGCCACGGCGACCACGATAGGGCGCGAGCCCCCGCCGACTCACGGCCCACGGCGGCTAGAGCAGGCCCACGAGGATGTCGTAGACGGCGTGCGTGCCCGCGGCGATCCCAAATCCACGCACGAGGAACAGCACCGCGAAGAACATCCCCGCCAGGAATCGGAACGTGAAACTGTAGATCGCGAAGGTGTCGCCAAGCGGGCCGACATAGTGGGCCGCGCTGAACAGGAGGCTCGACATCACGAGGCCCCAGCACGCGGCGGGCAGCGACGAAAAGCCGAGCCTCTCGAAGACCCAGACAAGTGCCGGCAGCAGCAGCAGTCGAAAGAGCACCTCCTCATAGAGGCCGGCGCCGCAGAACGCGACGAGCCGGGCGATCAGGCCCTCGTCGGCTAGGCCTGCCGCGAGCGGCCAGAACCGGTCCTGAAGCCTGGCAATGCCGATCAGGGCCGCGGCCCAAAAGACGCATTCCAGCGCCATCGCCACGAGCACGCCCGGCCGAAATCTCCAGGCGACGTGCTCCACGTGGTGCCAGGCGAGCAGTCCGACCACCGTGAGCGTCGGCAGCAGGAAATACTGGCCAAATCCGAATGCATCGAGGATCTGCCGGAGCCACACGTCGGCCCCGTTTCGCGGCGACCCTCGCCCGAGCGCCAGCACCCCTCCCTCGTAGGCCAGGACCAGCGGCAGGGCGAAGACGAGGCTCGTGAGCGGCGTCCGCGACGCGGCCCAGTAGTTCTCGCCCGGCGCGGCCGTTTCCAGCCCCCCTCCGTCGCCTTCAGCCGGGCCTTCGGGCCCGTCACCGCCGGTGGTGTCTGCGGCATCGAGCGACTCGAGCAGTTCGTCCAACGAACTGTCCGCATCGTCGTGCTCGTGCGATTCGTCGCGTGAAAACACGCTCGATCCCTCGTGATCTGCCCCGACTCACACCACCAGTCCGCCGCCACTGTGGATCGATACACGATACCTCGTCTGCGATCACTCCGTCTCACGTCCGCGCTGGCTCGACAAGGACCGCACCATCGGCGCGAAAAAAAGTTTTTTGTCAATCGGTCGTTTTCCGCCGTAGAAGCGGCATGTGCCTGACACCACTCATGGTCTGCTTGACAACTCGTGCTGCCTCCACAGAATCACGTCAGTGTCGTCGCTCGTCGGTGGGCCACGAAGAGATGACTGCTTGTCTCTCGATCGTGGAACATCCAATGGGTGCGTGCGAGGCCCGCTGATATGGCGCATCCATGCGACGTGTTTGGTGGTTCGCTCATACGATCACGCATTCCGGGTTCACACACGCCAGAGATCGCATTTCGAGAAAACAGGGGGGCGACGACTTGAGGGATCGACAGTCGACGACCTTGGTCGTGGCCTGGATGTCCCCCCCGGCTCTCGAGTCTGCGCACGTGTCCACGGATATGGACCGGGCCAGGGCCGCAGTCCGCATGAATGCAGGGGCTGCGGCTCAGACGTTCGGTTGCAAGGTGGCCTGGCCCGGGCGGTAGAATCCTCCGGTGCCCCAAGGTCACGGGAAATGCCGCCATGGCACGATGCCTCATCGGATGCGGCTCCAATCGGGGGCCCCGCCGGGAACAGCTCGATCGAGCCGTCGAACTGCTCCGCGCCATGCCCGGCGTCACGGTTCGGGCCGTGAGCCATTACAGCGAAACGACCCCCGTCGGCGGCCCGCCAGGTCAGCAGTCGTTTCTCAACGGCGCCTGCCTGATCGACACCGATCTGCCTCCTCGCACGGTGCTCGAGATCCTCGCCGCCGTCGAGAAGACGCTGCACCGCGAGCGGACGGAACGCTGGGGGGCCCGCACGATCGACCTCGACCTGCTGCTCTACGACGACGTCGTGATCGACACGCCGGAGTTGACGATTCCGCATCCACGAATGGCGACGCGGAGGTTCGTACTCGAGCCGGCGGCGGAGATCGCGGGCGATCTCGCCTTCCCTCCCGCGGCGTGCACCGTTCGCGATCTGCTCGACAACATCTCCGCACCGCATCCGCTCGTCGTCGTCATCGGCGTGCCTGGCAGCGGCGCCTCCGAGGTCGCCTCCATGGTCGCCGACGCGGTCATGGGTCGACCGCTCCACGCCCCCGCGGCCCTGCCCATCACCGACGGCGGGACGCGCAGCTCGCTTGCCCGCTGGCGACAGACACTCGCCGCCTGGTCCGCACCGCTCGAACGCAGCCACTGGAATGACACCTCCGGTGTCACGATCGCCGACTACTGGTGCGACGGCCTCGTGGCGGCCGCGGCCGACGACCTCGACGCCGATGAACTCGACGACTTCCGCGCCGATGCCGACGCCGCCGCGGCGCGAACGATCACGCCCAGCGTCGCCATCATGCTCCTCGCGGATCCCGCGGCGCTCGAGGAACGGATCGCCTTTTGTGCGCGGCGATCCCGAGACCACACCGACGTCTTCGCCGACCTCGCAGCCGCGGCGCTCGTCTGCGATCGTCCCGGCGACCGCGTGGCACCCCTGCTCCACCTTCAGGACCGCCTCTTGCGGCGGCTGCGGGCGCCGGCCGCCCGTGGGCCGAAGGCGGTGATCACCATCGACGCCTCCGACCTCTGCCGCGCGGCGCTGGAATCGACGGCGGCCGTTGAGGCGATGATCTGATGGCCAGAGTCCGTGCAGCCACGGCCGACGAGCCGTCGATCGTCGGTGATCCGGACCGCATGCACCGCGACGTCCTCGCGGCCCGCGGCCGCGGCCGGCGCGTCGGCTTCGTGCCCACGATGGGGGCGTTGCATGCCGGCCACGTGAGCCTCGTGGAACGCGCGGCCGTCGAATGCGACGACGTGGCCGTGTCGATCTTCGTGAACCCGACGCAGTTCGGGCCCGGCGAGGACTTCACCCGCTATCCGCGGAGCCTCGAGGCCGACGTCGCCGCGCTTGCAGGCCGCGGTGCCACCTGGATCTTTGCTCCCCAGGCCGACGCCATCTATCCGCCCGGATGCGCCACGCGAATCGTGGTGGACGGTCCGGCGCGACGCTTCGAGGGGGAACTCCGGCCGGGGCACTTCTCCGGCGTCGCGACCGTCGTCTGCCGGCTGTTCCTGGCGGTTCCCGCCGACGTGGCCTACTTCGGCGCCAAGGACTGGCAGCAGACGCTGGTCGTGAAGCGGATGGTCCGCGACCTCGGACTGCCCGTCGAGATCGCCGTCTGCCCGACGATCCGCGAACTCGACGGCCTCGCCATGAGTTCCCGCAACGCCTACCTTTCCGGCGACGAGCGGTCGCGGGCCACCGCAGTTCACGAAAGCCTCGTGATCGCCGAGCGGGCCTGGCGGACGGGCGACGAGGTGGCCGCGATCGAGCGTGCGATGCGGGCGCACCTCGCGTCGCGGGGCGTCGCGGTCGACTACGCGGCGATCGTGGACGGCGAGTCGCTCGAACCGCCTACGAGGACGACCGCCGACGCCATCGCGCTGGTCGCCGGCAGGCTTGGAACGACGCGGCTGATCGACAACCTCCTGCTGCCGCGCCGCGGCTGACTGGGGCAGCATGCGGTCCACGCTCTTCCACATTCCGACGTCGCTCGATCTGGGTGGAGCCGATGTGCCGCTCTTCGGCTGGGGGCTCGCGCTGGCGATCTGGGCCGCGCTCGCGGTGGCCGGCTTCGCCTGGGCCGCCTCGCGTCACGGCATGGCGGCTGCCGGCCGGTCGCTCGGACTACCACTGGCCGTGGTCGCCGCGCTGCTCCTCTGGGTGCTACCCGCGCTCGACGACGGTGCCGGCGTGCCGATCCGCGGTTACGGCGTGATGCTTCTGATCGCCGCCGGTGCAGGCACATGGCTGTCGGTCGTGCGCGGCCGACGCGCGGGGTTCGACGCCGACACGATTCTCGCGCTCGGCACGGAGGTCTTTCTCTGGGGCCTCGTTGGCGCGCGGCTGTTCTACGTGCTCGAGTACCACGAGCAGTTCTTCGGAGCCGACACGAGCCTCGGCGAATCGCTCGCCCGGATCGCCAACATCGCGGGAGGTGGGCTCGTGGTCTTCGGATCGCTCCCCACGGCGGCGGTCGCGGCCTGGCGGTTCGCCGCCCGCCGGGGACTGTCGCTCGCGCGGCTCGCCGACTGCGTGGCGCCCGGCCTGCTTCTCGGCCTGGCCATCGGCCGCGTGGGCTGCTTCCTCAACGGCTGCTGCTTCGGCGGCCCGTGCGACTTTCCTTGGGCGGTGCGGTTCCCCGAGGGCACCGCCCCGGCTGCCGCCTATCCCGCCGCGGGCGGCGGCAGCCTGCCGCTCCACCCGGCCCAACTCTACGCAGCCTTGGACGCGGCGCTCCTGGCGGCGGTCGCGGCGGCCTACACGCCCCTGGCCCGCCGCGACGGCGAGGTCTTCGCGCTGGTGCTCACGCTCCATCCGATCTCCCGGATCCTGCTCGAGATCGTCCGCGTCGACGAGCAGCCGGCTCTGGGCACATCGCTGTCGATTTCGCAACTTGTGTCGCTGGCGCTGCTCGCACTGGCAGCCGCGCTCTGGTGGTGGATCGGACGGCAGCCGCCGCGGCCGGCGAGCGACACCCTTTGACGGCCGCCGCCCATGCCGCGACATTGAGGGGATTCCAGCCGAGGCGCACACCGTGACCGACCGAGCACACCAGCCGACTCCACCCCACGCCTCGAGTGGCGCGGCCGGCGATCCCGACGAGGTCGTCGTGGATGCCGAATGGAGGAAGATCGAGGCGGAGCGGATTGCGGAGGAACGAGAGGAGGCCCAGGATGACGTGCTCGAAGCCGAACCGCCGCCGCAGCCGTGGCCCTGGTGGGCGTTCGCCGCGGCGTTGGCCGCAGGACTGATCCTCGCCGTCGCGATCAACTCGCCGGGGGTGCTTTCCCAGCGCGGAGTGCCCCTGCCCGCCACCGACGCCCCCGGTGACTTTCCGGGTGACACCCCCGGTCACGACCCGACCTCGAGCGACAGCGGCCCGGCTCCGGCCAGGCTCGAGGAATGACCGCCGCAGGCCAACCGCCGGACCAGGGTGGGCGGGTCGTTCCCGGGTGTGCGACCATCCGCTGCCGCATCGACGGCCCCCTGGTGGTCGAACTGCCGGGCGACATCCGCCTGCGGGTGACCGACCACCTGGGAGTCGAGTTTCCGCTCCCGGACGCAAAGCCGTCCGTGGCGCTGTGCCGGTGCGGGGCAAGCCGGTCGAAGCCCTTCTGCGACGGCTCCCATCGGGACGCAGGGTTTTCGGCCGCGGAGACCGCCCCGACCCCGGAATGATCCCCGGATGGTCGGGTGGGCCTGTTCCGGATGAGACGCCTGTGAGGCGGACGGAAACTGTTCCCTGAAAACCACTTACGACGAGTCCGCACCCCCAAAAAACAGTTCGGCGGGGGTGGAACGATATGGACTGGCTCGTCCGGGACCTGTAGGGTTGAACTGCTCAGGTTGGAGATAACCCGCCGAAAACGCCCCGGACGGCCCTGATGTCGCACCACCGGACCAACTTCTACCAGCGCTTCAGCGTCGGGATCATGGCGATCCTGGTGTTCCTGTTGCCCATGGTGGTCGTCGGGGCGATCAAGGCGAAGTCGAACAACCGCAACGACGTCAAAGGCTGGCTGCCGGCCGAGTACCAGGAAACCCGTACTTACCGGTTTTTCCGGCAGAACTTCCAGGGCGAGGAGTTCATTCTCGTTAGCTGGGAAGGCTGCACGATGGCCGACCCGCGGCTGGAAATGCTGGCCCGGAAGCTGCTGCCGCCCCCGGAAGAGGCCTCCCGGATCGAGCGGCCCCTGTACTTCAAGTCGGCCCAGACGGGTCCGCGGGCGGTGGAGCGGATGTGCCAGGAGCCGCTCAACCTGGAGCGAGAAGAAGCTGTCTCCCGACTCACCGGCGCCCTGATCGGACCCCCTCCAAAGGGTGTTATCCCCGGATCGGCCGGCGACGATCTGGACCGCCGGAAAACCTGCCTGGTGCTGACGCTCGCGGACATGGCCCGGGCCAACCTGCACGGGGCGATCGACGAGATCCGCAAGGTGGCCACGGACGAGTGCGGCATCCCCGACTCGGCGATCCACATGGGCGGCCCGCCGGTCGACAACGTTTCGATCGACAAGGCGGGCCAGACGAGCGTCACCATCCTCTTCGGCCTGTCGCTCGTCGTCGGCTTCTTCGTCAGCTGGTTCAGCCTCAAGAGCAAGACGCTCGTGGCGATGGTGATCGCCTCCGGCGTCTACAGCATGTTCGCGAGCCTGGCGCTCGTCTGGTACTCCGGGTATCCCGTCGACGCGATCCTGCTGACCATGCCCTCGCTGGTCTACGTCGCCACCACCAGCGGCGCGATCCATTTGGCCAACTACTACCGCGACCAACTCGCCGAGACCGGCGTGCAGGAGGGGGCGGCCGGTCGTGCCGTCCACCACGCGCTGCTGCCCTTGTCGCTTGCCACCGGCACCACGGCCATTGGTCTGGCCACGCTGGCGGTCAGCGAACTGGTGCCGATCCGCATGTTCGGCATCTTCTCCGCTGCCGGCGTCCTGGTGAGCTTCCTGATCCTCGTCACCTTCATGCCCGCGGCACTCGAACTCTTCCCGCCGAGGCTCCGGATCGGCAGACTCGCCGATGACGAGCAGGCCGCGGGCTGGAAGCCGATCGAGTCGAGCCGCTGGTGGTCGGTCGGCCAGTGGATCACCCACCATCACGCCCTCGCCACGGCGGCATGCCTGCTCCTGATGGCGGCCGTCGGCTACGGCATGACCCGCGTGGAGAGCAGCGTGCAGTTGATGCGACTCTTCTCCCGCAAGGCCCAGATCCGGACCGACTACGCCTGGCTCGAGAGCCACCTCGGGCCGCTCGTGCCGATGGAGATCCTGGTGCGGATCGACGAGAAGTGCCCGCTGAACTTCCTGGAGCGGATGGAACTCGTCGACGAGATTCAGCGGGAGATCGGCGCCCTCGACGAGGTCGGCAGTTCGCTCTCGACCGTCACCTTCGGCCGCAGCCTGGACATGGGCGACGGTGGCGGGGGACTGCGGGCAAAGCTCGCCCGCAGCACCCTCAACAAGGCTCTCGTGAGGCACCGCGACGAGTTCCTCGCCGGCGACTACCTCCGCGAGGCCACGACCACCGCCGACGACGGCAGCCGGCACACGCAGGAACTCTGGCGAATCAGCGCCCGCGTCAGCGCCATCAAGGAGGTCGACTACGCCCTCTTCAAGGCCGATCTCCAGAAGAAGATCGATCCCGTGCTCGCCCGGCTCGACGACGAGGGCGTCAGCGGCGTCGCCGTCGACTACACGGGCCTCGTGCCGCTCGTCTACAAGGCGCAGCACTCGCTGCTCGAGAACCTCAAGATCGGCTTCGTCTTCGATTTCGCGATCATCGTGGCGGTGATGATCCTGCTCTGCCGTGCCTTCTCGGCAGGCCTCGTGCTGCTGCTCCCGGCGGCCTTCCCGGCGATCCTCGTGTTCGGCGGCATGGGCTGGGGCAACGCGCTGGCCAAGTGGCTCCACGCCGGCAATGTGTTCATCGACATCGGCACCGTGATGGCCCCGAGCGTCGCCCTGGGCGTGACGGTCGACGACGTCGTCCACTTCATGCTCTGGTTCCGACGGGGCATCGCCGACGGTCTCGACCGCAAGCAGGCGACGATGCTCGCCTACAAGGGCTGCGCGCGGGCGATGTATCAGAGCTGGGGCGTGATCGGCATCGGCCTGTCGGTGTTTTCGCTGTCGCCCTTCGGACCCACGCAGCGATTCGGCCACATGATGCTGGCGATGCTCACGATCGCCCTGGTCGGCAACCTCGTCCTCATGCCCGCGCTCCTCTCCGGCCCGCTGGGCGCCGTGTTCGCCTGGAGCGTGCAGCGAATCGAACGGAAGAAGGCGGCCAAGGAAGGGAAGCGACGCGTGATCACCGACCCCGGCAGCGACGCGATCCCGGCGCCCCACGTGACCCCGGGTCCGGCCAAGCAGGTCGTGCACGCCTGACGCCCGGCCGCGGCCACGGTGGTAGAGTTGGGGGATGACGACTCCCACCGCCCCCGACGCTTCTCCGCTCACCGGCCTTCCCACGGCGACCGTGGTGCTCAAGCCGAAGCGGGCCCGCCCGTTCTTTGGCCGCCACCCGTGGGTGCTCGACTCGGCCGTCGCGAAGGTCGATGGCAGCCCGGCCGACGGAGACGTGGTCGATCTGGCGACCCACGACGGCCACTTCGTGGCCCGTGGACTCTGGAATTCCAAGAGCCGGATCCGCGTCCGCCTGTATGCCTTCGACGCCGCCACCACACTCGACGACGCCTTCTGGCACGCGCGAATCGCCTCCGCGGTGGCCCTGCGTCGCCACCTCGGGCTTGACGACCCCGCCGGTGCGGCCCGCCTGGTGAACAGCGAGGGCGACGACCTCTCCGGCCTGATCGTCGATCGCTACGGAGACTCCCTCGCCGTGCAGGTGACGGCGCTGGCGATCGCGACAAGGCTCGAGACGATCTGCGATGCGCTCGTGGCGACGGTGTCACCGAAGAGCATCCTGCTGCGGGGTGCCGAGCGGGGCCTGGCGAAGCTCGAGGGCCTCGCGCTGCCCGACCGGGTAATCCGCGGATCCGCCCCCGCAGGGCCGATCTTCGTGCACGAGCACGGCCTGAAGTTCGGTGTCGACCTGACCGAAGGGCAGAAGACCGGCTACTACCTCGACCAGCGGGACAACCGCCAGGCGGCCGCCCGCCACGCCCGCGGTCGGCGCGTGCTCGACATGTTCTGCTATTCCGGCGGCTTCGCCGTGGCCTGCGCCGTGTCGGGCGGCGCGCGGAGCGTGCTGGCGGTCGATGCGAGCGGCAAGGCGGCGGCCTTGGCACGGGCCAATGCCGACCTCAACGGCGCCGCCAACGTGACCGTCGAGGCGGTGGACGCCTTTGAGAAGCTCGATGCCCTCGCCGCGGCGGGCGAGCGGTTCGGGATGGTCGTTCTCGATCCGCCCAAGTTCGCCCGCAGCCGGGCGACGGTCGACGACGCCCTGCGTGCCTACCATCGCATCAACCGCGTGGCCGTCGGCCTGCTTGATCCCGGCGGCATCCTCGTGACCTGCTCCTGCTCGGGCTCCGTGACCCGCGACGACTTCCATCAGATGCTCTCCGGCGTCGCCCAGCGCTCGGGCAGGCCGATCCAGATCCTCGAGAGCCGCGGGGCCGCCGCCGACCATCCGGTGAGCGTCAGCTGCCTCGAGGGCGAGTACCTCACCTGTGTGATCGCCCGCGTGGCGTGATCGCCCGCTCCCGAGCGGGCGATACACCGATCTCGCATGCGGTCGAATGGTCAGGGGATTTCGAACCGGAAGAGCTGCTCGCCGCACCGAAAGTGGCAATAACTCTTCAGTGTGACTTCGCCGGTCGACACCCACACGCCGTTGCGGGTCTTCTCCGCCTTGATCACCCATGTTCCGTCATGCTGCCGTTCGAGATGAGCGTGACGATTCGCGACCAGCGGGTCGTCAAGTTCGAGGTCGGCGCCGCCGCCGGCGCGGCCAATCGACACCGACTCGCTCCGCAACGGCATGGCGATGCCTTGCCCGCGTTGCGTAGCTTCCACGAGGACGGGCCAGACCATCGGCGGGAGCGCGGGAGAGTCGACCAGGGTGGCAGCCACCGGAGATGCCTCGCGGCGGGCGACCAGCGGGTTCTGCAGCCGAAAGCGACGGGATCCAAGGATCACGATGGCATCGTCGTGGAAGACCGCCCGAGCGGCGCGGACAAATGTGCCATTGACACTTCCGATATCGCGAAGCGCCCACTGAAAACCTCCAGTCCAGGGTCGCCGCAGAATCTCCGCGTGAATCTTCGAGATCGACTGATCATTGGGAAGTATCAGGTCTCCCGAGGTGCGGCCGATCGTAAAGGTGTCACCCCGTAGGCGCACCGACTCCCCGCTCTGCGAGCCGTCGTCCAGAATGGTCAACACTGGCACGGCGGGACGAAGGATGGGGCGAAAGTCCTGGATGTCCTCCTTCGCATATGGCGAGGCTGAACCTCGTCGGGACGAATCATTTCCCAGAATCCAATCGAGGACACCATGATCCTCGATCTCGGGCTGTGGCTGGTCGTCTTTCGGATGCTCGCGCTCGGAGTCATCGTCCATCACATGCACCCTCTTTGAGTCGGCAGATTTCGCGAAGAGATCGCAGGACCACCATTCCAAGCAAGGTGGTGTAAGACCCCGGGTACAAGTAGCATAGAGGCTCCGTAATAACGGTGGAACTGCCCCCCCCAACAGGGATCCGTGCCGTGCTTCCTTCCTCGTTCGGTCCGTATCGGGTTGTCCGGCTGATTGGGCAAGGCGGGATGGGGACCGTCTATGAGGCGATCGATCCCGCCTCGGGCCTCAGGGTCGCCGTCAAAGCCCTCCATCTCCACCTCGCGAATGACGACACGATTCGTCGACGTTTCGACGCGGAGATCGAGACGCTCAAAAAGCTCTCGCATCCGTGCATCGTCCACATGCTCTCCTGGGGCGAACAGGAAGGGCTGCCATGGTTCGCCATGGAGTATGTGCAGGGATTGACCCTCGAGGCCCTGCTCCGCTCGGGAAAGAGGTTCACATGGCAGGACACCGTGACCATCTCCCAGGAGGTCGTCAAGGCTCTGCGGGCGGCACATGACAAAGGCGTCGTGCATCGGGATCTCAAACCCGCGAATCTGATGTTTCCACCAGCTGAAGGCGGCAAGTTTCATGTCAAGCTTGCCGACTTCGGGATTGCAAAACTCTTCGGTGAAACGGGCCTGACGCGGGCCGGCAGCGTGATTGGAACGCCGGAGTACATGGCCCCGGAGCAGGCTGCTGGCCTGCACGTCGATCGCCGTGCCGATCTTTACAGCCTCGGACTTGTCATGTTTGCCATGCTCTCGGGAAAACCTCCATTCCGAGGCGTTGTTGCAGAGGTTCTGGAGTCGCAGCGGTCCCGCGAACCGCCGAGAATCACGGAGGTTGTTCCAGACGTTCCGAAGCCGCTGGCAGACCTTATTCATCAGCTGCTGGACAAGTCGCCGGGCCGGCGGCCGAACAACTCGACCGTCGTAGCAAACCTTTTGGCCGACGTAGCATCTGCAGCCTCGAAGGCACGTCGGCCGTTCGCAGCGTCAGTCGCAATGCCCAAGGTCCCCGAGGGCATGCCGACCACCATCGTGACCGATGCCCACGGTCAGGCCGTCGACTCCAGCGACGCTCGCTCGAAGACTTCAAGTTCCTCGTCCAAGGGCGGTCCATCCACGTTTACGACCCGCGAAGAGGACGCCCGCGCAGCCCGGATCGAACGCGAGCGCGAAGCCCGGGCGAACAAGCCGAAATGGTGGCTCGCCACGGGGATGGCCATGACAATTATCAGCGGGGTTCTTGCCGGCGGTTGCCTCTTGCTCAAGCCGGTGGTTTTTCCCAGCGCCGACGCCGTGCACGCACGTGTCCTCAAGATCATCGACGACCCGAACAGTCTCGAGGATGAATGTAGCTGGATCACATACTTCCTCCAGCATTTTCCGAACGATCAGCGTGCTGATGGTCTCCGTCAGATTGCCCGTGAGATCGGGATCGACAGGCTCCAAAAGCAGATGCGACGTAGCATCTTGAAGCTGCGGCTCGGATTCAAGGCAAAGCCCAAGGCGAGCGTGGACAAACTCCAGGACATGTACTTGGACGCATTGCACTTCTGGCTCGTGAAAAAAGACCTGAAATCCGCCGCTGAAACTTTCGATCGCATCGTCGCGACGCCGAATGTCGCAGGGCCGATCGTGGAAGCATCCATTACGCCATGTGACATCGCCGAGAATCCGGATCCGTCCACGTGGCGCGAGTTGGCGCGCCGGCAACGCGAGATCATCGGACCCATCCTCGATGCCGAAGATGCCGAGGCCAAGGGGGAAGTGCTCGCGGACACGAAACGGGCGAGGTGGATGCTGACGCGGGCTGCTGAACTTCAGCAAAAAATCGATGATCCAGCGACCCACGTCACGCAGCGTGTGATCTCCAACGTCCAGCGGCACGAACTGCTGGAGCAAGTAGTCGACACCTATGCCGACGAGCCGCACTGCGCCGAGCAGGTCGACGAGGCCCGGCGACTCCTCGCGGCGGACCGCTGACGCACGCGGCGCCATGCCACCACCGCCATCAGCCCGCCGCAGGTGAGCAGGCCCGCCGCCGGCTCCGGCACGGCCGCCACGGAAGCGTTGCCGGCAGCGGCCGCCGCGTTGTAGGGCCCCGCGTCGAAGAGCCCCGTCGAGAGAAAGTCTGCCGCATCGAGAATGTCGACGACGCCGTCGTAGCCGAAATCGCCCTCGTTCCAACTGGCAAGCGTGCCCGAATCGAACTTCCCGCCAGCCAGGAAGTTCGCGCCGTCCAGGATGTCGACCTGGCCGTCGATGTTGGTGTCGCCGGGTGCGGAATAGGCGAAGGCGACGGAGCCGTCGCCATTGTCGAGCCACCCGATCGCCCGCGGGATGCTCGCCGCCACGTCGGCCGCCACAGCCGACGAGGTGATGCCGCTGGTGCCATTCCAGGTGCCGTCACCTCGGCCCGTCAGGATCGCGGTCACCATGCCCGCCGCCGACAGCCCGCTTGAAACGGTCACCGATCCGGTGCCGACATCGACGAGCCCGCCGGCGTTGGCGGCGAGACCTGGCAGGGTCGTAGCGAGACGCGCCGCAACCGAGAGCGTTCCGCCGGCGAGCGGCGTGATCGTGCCCGAACCGGTCTGGCCGTCGGCGGTGAGCCGCAGGACGCCTCCCTCGATCCGCGTCGGGCCCGCATAGGTGTTGCTTCCAGCCAGCGTGAGACTCCCCGGCCCCGCCTTCACGAGTCCGCCTGAACCGCTGATCGTACCGGAGAAGATCACATCGCCACTGCGGTCGAACTTCACTTCGCCGTTATTGACAATCGGCCCCGCGACCCACCCCGTGGTGCCGCCGGACCCGATGGCGAACGTGCCGCCCTCCACCAGCGTGCCGCCGGAATAGCTGCTCGACCCCGTCAGCACGAGCCGGCCGCCGCGAAGCGTCACCCCACCGGCACCGCCGATCTGGTTGGCGAAGACGCCGCCGTAGTCGTCGCTGCGAGCGAAGGCCAGCGTCGCCCCGCTCGACACGGTGACGGCGACCGGCGATCCGATCAGACCGGTGCTGCCGCCGGACCCGACCTGGAGCGTGCCCTCCTCGACGTACACCGTTCCGGCGGCGAACGCCGCCGCCTGATCGACCACCAGCGTGCCCGCACCCCGCTTGGCGACGGGCACCGCGCCGGTGAGCGGGGCCGCCGGCCCCGCGGAGCCGCTCGCCACCGTCTGCACGTTCACATCCAGGTCGAAGATCGAGACGGTGGAGTTCTGAAAGTCCATCACGGCGAGTGTCTTCGTCGTTCGGTCGTAGCCGTAGTCGTACCAGCCGTTCCCGTTGGCCGGCGTCGAACCGAAGAGCGTGTTCCAGTTAACCGTCACCCCGCCGCCACTCGTGGCGACGACCTGATTCGCAGTGGTGAACGCAGCGGAGCCGTTCGTGGTGCCGACGGGACGGTTGTTCCAGATCACGGCGTTGCCGCTGAACGAGCCGGCCGGATCGACCACCCCGCCCATGAAGGCCACGCTCTGGCCCGCCATGCCCGCACCGTTGTTGGCATTGTTGACGAGAAACTGCTGGGCGTTGCCCGAGAGCGCATTCGTGCCCGTGCGGACGCCGTACGCGACGTTGTTGGCGTTGCGGGAGTAGATGTCGCCGGTCGCGGGATCGAAATCGACGTCCCGCCACTCGGTGTTGGTGGGAGCGGTGTTGATGACCATGCCGGGAAGGCTGGAGCCGGTCAGGCCATATACGGTCGCCCCGGTGGCCGGATCGAAGGTCGGCCGGCGGCCCGAGTTGAAAACCAATCCCGTGATCCCGGAACCTCCCTGGCTGATCCCACCGACGACGTAACCGGGATCGAATGCGGCCCCACCCATCTGCCGGCCATTGAGCGTACCGGTCCAGATCACGCTGCCGTCGACGGTGCTCAGGGCCTGCATCCCGTCGGTCGTGGCCGGCGTCGTCGTGCCGTTGTCCCATGCCGCCGCAAGCACGGTGCCACTCACCGCCAGGCCCGTGAAGCCGCGGCCGTTGAGGGTGGTGGACCGGGTGCCGAACGCGGCAGTAAAGGCAGGGACGACGCCAAGGCCCGGCGCGGCGAGCGGATTGGTGATCCCGGCGATCGCCGTTCGGCTCGACGACCCCGAGGCGTTGACGCCGGCGACGAAGACGGTCGAGCCGGTCCAGGCGATCGTCGCCGGATACGTGCCGATGAACTGCGGGTTGCCCCCGTTGCCAGTACTGGCGATGTTCAGCCGCACGCGCTCGTAGACCGAGAGCGACTGGGCCGTGGCCGTGCCGGCCGTGAACGAGCCCACAATCACCGCGAGCATCGAGCCGGTCACACCGAATCGTCGCATGACAACCTCCGGGGCTGGGAACATGCCACACGGAGTCTGCCTGCAGCCCCGCCCGATGGCGAGGAATAGTATATTCCCTCGGTCGCTTACACGCGACGGAGGCGCGTGAACTCGTCGATGGTGACGGTCGTCAACTCGCCGTCGTCACGGGCGAGGATCAGGACGTCGCTGTAGACCTTGTCGTCGGCATTGCGGCGAAAGTGCAGCCCGTGCCGCCGTCGCTCCCGACGGAGCACCTTCCCCGTCGTCTTCGTCGTCCAGGTGGCAGACGACCCGACCTGCACCCCGTGAATCACCTCCACCGCGTCACCGGGCTGGAGCTGCTCGTACAGGCTGCGGGCCTCGTATTCCTCGGGCGTCATGGATCACACTTCCTTGGATTCGATCCACTTCATCATCTTGCGGAGCCGGCGGCCGGTCTCCGTCAGTTTGTGCTCCCGCTCACGACGGCGGGTGCTCTTGAACATCGCGGCGCCGCCACGGTTCTCGAGGATCCAGTCGCGGGCGAACTCGCCCGAGCGGATCTCCTCGAGGATCTTTTTCATCTCCTTGCGGGTCTCCTCGGTGATGATCCGCCGGCCGCGGGTGTAGTCGCCATACTCGGCCGTGTTCGACACGCTGTACCGCATGTACTCCAGGCCGCCCTGGTAGAAGAGGTCGACGATCAACTTCATCTCGTGGAGGCACTCGAAGTAGGCCATCTCCGGTTGGTAACCGGCCTCGACGAGCGTATCGAAGCCCGCCTTGATGAGTTCCGAGACGCCGCCGCAGAGCACGGCCTGCTCGCCGAACAGGTCGGTCTCGGTCTCCTCGGCGATCGTCGTCTCGATCACGCCGCCCCGCGTGCCGCCGATGCCCTTGGCGTAGGCGAGGCCGATCTTCTTCGTCTCGGGGCTGGCGTTGGGGCCCAGCGCGATCAGGCAGGGCACGCCGCCCCCCTTCACATACTCGCTGCGGACGAGATGGCCGGGGCCCTTGGGGGCGACGAGCAGGATGTCGTGGCCTGCCGGCGGCTCGACCTGGCCGAAGTGGAAGTTGAAGCCATGGCTGGCCATCAGCACGGCGCCCTTCTTGAGGTTGGGCTTGATCGAGGCCTTGTAGACGTCGCCCTGCAGTTCGTCGGGCAGGAGGATGTTGATCACGTCGGCCTGCTTGACGGCGTCCTCGACGCTCATCGGCTCGAAGCCGTGCTTCTTGGCAAGGTCGTAGTTGGGGCCGCCCGGACGCTGGGCGACGACCACCTTCAGCCCGCTGTCGCGAAGGTTCTGCGCCTGGGCATGGCCCTGCGAGCCATAGCCGATGATGGCGATGGTCTTGCCCTCGAGGGCCTTGAGGTCGGCGTCGGCGTCGTAGTAGATCGTGGCAGCCAAGGGATCGCTCCGGGGGTGGTGATTCGGATGAGTATGCGGACGTGAAGGGTGGGTCGCGAAGGGCACGAGGTCAGGCGAGCGACTCACCTGGAGACGTGTCGGCCGCACGGGCGCCGTCGGCGGCCTCGGTGAGCTCGCGGGTCGGCGGGCTACCCCGGACCATCGCGATGCGGCCGGTGCGGACGAGTTCGAGGATGCCCTTGGGCCGCACGAGTTCGATGAAGCCTTCGAGCTTCTTCTCGGTACCGGAGATCTCGACGATCACGCTGTCGGCGGCGACGTCGACGATCCGGCCGCGAAAGACCTCGGCGAGTTCCTTGACCTCCGTCCGGGCCGGGCCGGGCACGGCCGCGACCTTGATGAGCATCAGGTCCCGCTCCACGTAGTTGCGGCTGCTGATGTCATCGACCCGGACGACCGTGACGATCTTCTCGAGCTGGCGCCGGACCTGGTCGAGCACGCGATCGTCGCCGCGGAGGACGAACGTCATTCGCGAGAACCGCGGGTCTTCGGTCTCGCCGACGGCGAGGCTGTCGATGTTGTAGCCCCGGGAGGCCAGCATCCCCGAGACGTGGGCGAGCACGCCGGGCACGTTCTGGACGGTGGCGGAGAGGACGTGACGCATGGGTGGCTCGCGACGGATTCCGGGCCGGGTTGGCAGGCGGGTCGGCGGACATAAGCCGTCGCTGCGGGGCAGGGCGGAGTCTAGTAAGCCGAAACCCACGCATTCAAGCCTCGCTCGGCCCGCAGGGGCCTTACGGGCCCCGGGAACCCCCCTCCGGACCGCCGGCCATCGACGCACGTTGACATGGCCTGAAAAAAGCCGATAGTTTGCGGTGCTCCGCACCGTGCGGCCCCATCCCTGTTTTCCGTCCCAGCGAGCGTGTAAGCGTGTCGAACGTTTTGGCCCAGGAACTGATCGAAGCCGGCGTCCACTTTGGCCACCGTGCCAGCCGGTGGAACCCGAAGATGCGGCCCTACATCCATGGCCGCCGCAATCTCATCCACATCATCGACGTCCGCGAAACCATCCGCGGTCTGCTCCGTGCCAAGAAGTACCTCAAGCAGGTCGCCTCGACCGGCAGCCTGATCCTCTTCGTCGGCACGAAGCGGCAGGGCGCCGAGGCGGTGGCCCGCGAGGCCGCCCGCTGCGGCATGCCCTACGTCAGCGACCGCTGGCTCGGCGGCACGCTCACGAACTTCCGCACCATTCGCAACCGACTCGCCCGTCTCGAGGAACTCGAGACGCTGATCCCGTCGGAGGCGTTCGGCTCGTACTCCAAGAAGATGCAGTCGTCGCTCCGTCGCGAGCACCGCAAGATGCTCCGCAATCTCGGCGGCATCCGCACGCTGTCGCGGCTCCCCGAGTGCCTCGTGGTGTTCGATCCCAAGAAGGAAAAGAACGCCGTCAACGAGGCCCGGAAGATGGGCATCACGACCGTGGCACTCATCGACACCGACTGCGATCCCGACCTCGTCGATCTGCCCATCCCGGGCAACGATGATTCGATCCGCTCGATCGAACTGGTCGCCGCCCGTCTGGCCGACGCGATCCTCGAGGGCAAGTCGCACTCCGCGACCGAGGCCCAGGTTTCTGCAGAAGGGGCCGAGGGCGATGGCGAGGGCAAGCCGAAGCCCAAGGCCCGGCCCATGGTCGCCAAGCGGTCGGTGCCGCAGAAGCCCAAGGCCTGACCTGCCTTCGATCCACCTCTGGCTGTCATCCGGGCGACCCCGGACGACCTCCAGCCTGCGGTCAGCCGCCGGTGGCGGCCGCCCGTCCCAGCAACGCTTTTCTTTCCCGCACCACGTTCAGGAGATTCTTCGATGGCTGAGATCACCGCCGCCGCCGTGATGGCCCTGAGAGAGAAGACCGGCCTGCCGATGATGGAGTGCAAGAAGGCGCTCACGGAGTGCGGCGGGAACACCGACCAGGCGGTCGAGTGGCTGCGGAAACAGGGCATCAAGACCCAGTCGATGCGGGCCGACCGCGAGACCTCCTGCGGCCGCCTCGCCGTCTATGCCGACCCCGCCAAGGGCGTGGGCACGATCATCGAGTTCAAGTGCGAGAGCCCGCCGGTTGCCAGCAGCCAGGACTTCAAGGACCTCGCCAACGACATCGCCAAGACGCTCGCGCTCGGCCCGGGTGCCGCGTCGCCCGCCGACCTCCTTGCCCAGAAGAGCCTCGCGCACCCCGATCGCACGCTCGGCGAGCTCAAGGATGAGCTCTTCAATCGCATGCGCGAGGTGTTCGAGCTCTCGCGGATCAAGCGAATCGACGGCGCCTGCGGCGGGTACGCCCACCACGACGGTTCGAAGGCCGCGCTGATCGAGATCAACGGCAACGTTTCCGGCCCGCAGGCGGCCGAGGTGGCGAAGGACGTCGCCATGCACGTGGTGGCCCTCGCCCCGCAGGCGATCCGCAAGGAAGACCTCGACCCGGCGGTCGTCGACAAGGAGCGGGAGATCCTCTCCGAGGCAGCCCGCAAGGAGGGCAAGCCGGAGAACATCATCGCCAAGATGATCGAAGGCCGGCTGCGGAACTTCTTCAGTCAGTGCGTGCTGCTGGAGCAGCCGTTCGTGAAGGACGACAAGCAGACGGTCGGCCAGCTGGCCAAGGCGGCTGGGCTCGAGGTGAAGTCGGTCGAGAACTGGAAACTGGGTGGTTGAGGAGGCGGCGTCTGGTGGTGGTTCCCCCACGCCTCACGACGTTGGGCTTGTACCGACGGCCTCGCACGGTTCATGGAGAACCCGTATGAGTAACCCGAGCGACGCGACCTCCTACAAACGCGTGCTTCTCAAGCTCTCCGGCGAAAGCTTCTCCCGGCAGGGCGAGCGGGGCATCTCGATGGACGAGGTCGTCCACATCGCACGGCAGACGGTGCAGGCGGCGTCGAAGGGCGTGCAGTTGGCCATCGTGATCGGCGGCGGCAACATCCTCCGCGGTGGCTCGTTCACGGCGGGCAACACGGCGATCCAGGAAGCGACGGCCCACTACATGGGCATGCTCGCCACGGTGATCAACGGTCTGGCCCTTCAAGACGCCCTCGAAAGCCTCGGGGCCCAGACGCGGCTGATGACCGCGATCCGAATGGACGGCGTGGCCGAACCCTACATCCGCCGTCGCGCCCGCCGCCACCTCGAGAAGGGGCGGATCGTGATTCTCGCGGCGGGCACCGGCAGCCCCTTCGTGACCACCGATACCGCCGCCGCCCAGCGGGCTCTCGAGCTTGGCGCCGACATCCTCATGAAGGCCACCCGGGTCGACGGTGTCTACTCCGACGACCCTGAGAAGAACCCCCACGCCGTGCTCTACAACGAGCTCACCTACCAGCAGGTGATCCAGCAGAACCTGCGGGTCATGGACGGTACGGCGATCTCCCAGTGCATGGAGCACGGGATGCCGATCCTGGTGTTCAACTACCGTCGCGAAGGCACCATCGAGCGGGCCGTGGCGGGCGAGAAGCTCGGCACGATCGTCGGCCAGCGGCGGTAGCGGCCACCATCTGAATCCCGCCCCGGGCCGCCCGAGGCCTTACGGCCTTCGGCTTGCACGAGCGCGAACTCAGCCTGGGGCTGCCCATGCCCGGGAGCCTGGCTTGGCGGCAAGTGAAGCCCGGATGGCGAAGCGCGGCCGGTACGCCGTGAGCGAAGGACAGGACGTCCGCAGCGAACGTCCGGCTCCCGGGCATGGGCAGCCCCGAGCGGCGCACCGTGCGTAGTCCTCATCGCTTACGCGATTGGGCTTCCTGATGCAGCGAACGGCCAAACTGCCCTCCAAAGTCGTGGGATTTCCGCGCCCGCCCGGCGACGCCTCGGCACCCGCGCGTATACTCCGGGAGCACGCGCACCCAGGAGCCCTGCCGATGCCGCTGGACGACATTCTGCTCGACGCCGAAGAACGCATGGAGAAGGCGGTCGACGTGTTCCGCCACTCCCTCACCGGCATCCGCACCGGCCGGGCCAATCCCGGCCTCGTCGATTCGCTCCGCGTCGAGGTCTACGGCTCCCCCACGCCGATCAAGGCGCTTGCCAGCGTCGGTGCTCCCGAGCCCAACCAGATCGTCGTGCGGCCCTTCGATCCAGGCACGATCAAGGACATCG
>Ga0315904_10001632_pt1 | contig 35620 bp, 55 predicted proteins | sample LakEriMetagenome_6_FD_203529 | JGI IMG/M metagenome (GOLD analysis project Ga0315904, IMG submission 203529) | Freshwater fungal communities from buoy surface, Lake Erie, Ohio, United States - Buoy 12 MA120 | ecosystem: Environmental > Aquatic > Freshwater > Lake | place: USA: Lake Erie, Ohio...
GACCTGGCGCGGCTCAATGCCGAAGCAGCAGCGCATGGCATCCCACGTGCGCATTTGATCCGGCAGCGTGCTTTGGGTAGTGGCGGTGTTGCAGGATTGAGCACGGCGGCGTACCATGCGCTCGTTGCGGACGCCTGCACGTTCATGCGTGGTGACCTCAACCGCCGACACGTTGAAACTCTCGTTGCATATGTCATCGCTCATTCACATCCCAGCCAAGCAACAACCGGTGATCAATCGGCTGCATGACGCCATGACGCAAGCCGTTGCGTATGCCGCAGCTATTGCCGATAACGCCACCGATGACGGCGTACCGCTACCCATGGATCTCGTGGATAGCTTCGCCGCTGATTACGAACGCATCATCACCAGCCTCATCACTGCCGCCACAGTCAAATGAAAGCCACTACCTGCCAAGCTGATCTCGATCACGCGCTGCGCACCATTGCGCCTGCTGTTGGCCATCGCAGCTCACACCCGATCCTTGATTGCTGCCTGATCAATGCCGCTGCTGGCACCCTGACCATCACCGGCTTCAACCTTGACCTCGGCATCACCGTCACCATTCCCGCTGCAGTGGACACTGATGGCGCTGTAGCGCTGCCGTATCGGCTGCTGGCTGGACTTGTAAGCCGCTTTGATGGCGACGAGGCCCTGACCCTCGCAGATGGCGCTCTGACCGCCTCTGCGGGCTCCTACGGCCTAGCAGCGGCTGATGCGGCGGATTACCCCGCACTGCCGGTTGTGGACGCCGCTACGAGCGAGTTGCACCTATCCGCTGGCATCCGCGCTTGCATGGCAGCCGCCAGCACCGATGCCAGCAAGCAGATGCTCCAAGGCATCCACCTCGGCAGCGGCCACATGGAAGCCACTGACGGGCATCGCCTTATGCGTTATCCGATTGACCTACCTACCGGACTCGACGTGGTACTACCCGCCAGCACCATGCGCCTGCTGCAGGATCGCGTGGTCACCATCGCCGTTGCCAAAGGGCAAGCCGTGATTGACGCAGGCGATGGAGTCATGGTGTACTCGCGCATCATGGATGGCACCTATCCAGATGTGGCTAAACTGCTGCCCACTGAGTTCACCAACACCATCACGGCTGATCGCCGCCGCTTGACACGTGCACTGGAGCGCGTTGCCGTCATCGCTGATGCGCACAACTCCATCGTCAAGATCGAGGCAGTAGGCGGCACCATCGCCATCACCGCAGAAGCCGATGCCAACAACGGCAAGGAGCTACTCAAGGTGGAAGGCGCCGCTAAGGGCACATGGGCCTTCAACGTCCACTACTTGCTGGACGGCATCAAGGCTTTCAAGCCCGCAGAAGCCATCACCATGCACGCCAATACGGCAACCACACCCGTGGTACTGACACCTAGTGGCATGGATGGTGTAACTTACCTAGTGATGCCTGTGCAAATTCGCGCCTAAGTAGGTGGCTAAAAAAAGCACCAACGTGGAGATCGACGAGCGGGTCAACACCGTTTACGATCTCCTTTTGCGTGCCTACAGCCGTACTCAGATCGTTCGCTACTGTGCGGAGCAGTGGAATGTTGGCGAGCGCCAAGCCGAAAATTACATGGCCCGCGCCCGTCAACTCCAGCAGCTTGATGCCGAGCTAGAACGCCCGCAGTGGCTGGCTGCTGCTATTGCCAGGCTGCAGGACTACGAGCGCCGTGCATCTGATAAAGACCAGATCAACACAGCGCTGAAAGCATTGGAAGACCAAGCGAAGCTGCTGCGGTTTGAGATGTCATGAGCTTGCTTGCCGGCATCTGCGAACCTGGCAGCCTGCTTGGGTTTATGGATGTTGCAACGCAGGAAGACACTGGCGATCTGTTGCAACGCATCCGCGCTGATCTGCACCCAGGACAGCTTGCGTTTGTAGATGACACTGCTACTGAAATTATTGGCATCTCAGCGGGCTATGGCGCCGGCAAGACACGTGCGCTGTGCGCAAAGGCGGTAATGCTGGCCGCGGCCAATCAGGGCTTTATCGGCGCGGTGATGGAGCCAACCGGACCGCTGATCCGTGATATTTGGCAGAACGACTTTGAGCAGTTCCTAGAGGCGTATGAGATCCCCTACACCTTCAGGGCCAGCCCGTTGCCGGAGTACATGCTGCACCTGCCAGGTGGTGACACCAAGATCCTGTGCCGCAGCTTTGAGAACTGGTCACGCATCATCGGCTTGAACCTTGCTTGGGTGCTTGCCGATGAGATCGACACGGTGACGCCATCTATCGCAAACAAGGCATTTCCCAAGATCCTTGGCCGCTTGCGTGCCGGGAATGTGCGGCAGTTCGGCGCAGCGTCCACGCCAGAGGGCTTCCGCTGGATGTGGAACACATTCGGCAGTGAAGATGCCAAGGATCGGCAAGACCGCAGGCTGATCAAGATGCGATCAGCAGACAACCCGCACCTGCCGCCGGACTTCATCGAGCGGTTGCAGGCCAACTATGACCCCAATCTGCTGCGGGCGTATTTGGACGGTGAGTTTGTCAACCTCACCACGGGCACCATCTACGACCGCTTCAGCCGCGAGAAGCACGTGGTCAGCGAGCTGCCGGACCTAGACCGTGAACCGCTGCGCATTGGCGTTGATTTCAACGTTGGCAACATGTCTGCCGTGATTGGCGTCCGCACTGGCAGCAGCTTGCTAGTGATTGATGAGATCAGCGGCGCCCATGACACTGACGCATTGGCGCAGGAGATCCAAGCGCGTTATCCGCAGCGGCGTATCTACATCTACCCAGATGCCAGCGGCGGCAACCGCAGCACCAACGCAAGCCAGACCGACATCCAGATCCTCGAGTCTTACGGCATGTCCAACCAGTCACCACGGGCAAATCCTCCCGTCCGTGATCGCGTGGCTGCTGTTCAAGCTTTGCTGGAGAACGGCAAGGGTCAAGTCCGGCTCACCATCCACCAACGCTGCAAGCGGTTGATCGAGTGTCTAGAGCTGCAGTGCTACACCGATAAAGGTGACCCAGACAAGGATGCCGGGCATGATCACATGAATGATGCGCTGGGTTACCTGGTGTGGCGCGAGTTCAATCCACTGCACGCCGGGGCTGGGCGATCCACGGGCATCCGACTCTATTAAGCATGGTTGCCAAGGGCTGCCGATGGTGTACAATATGCGGACACCAAACCGAGAGACATGGGCTACACCGCAATCTGCACCGACGACAGCATCACCACTTGCCAGTGCTGCGGCCGCACCGACCTCAAGGCCACTGTGCTGATGCAGTCTGATCTGGGTGAGCTTGTGTACTTCGGTCGCACTTGCGCCGCGCGCAACACCGGCAAGACCAGCCAGCAGATCACCAAGGAGATTCGCGCTGAGCGCGACGCTGCTCACGGACGCGCCAGCAACCAATTGATGGAGCTGCGCCGCGCTGGCACCAAGCTCACCCGCGAGATCATCCGTGAAGTGGCGGCCAGCTTCCGTGCTGATGCAGCTTTGCTGATCCAGCAATGGGCATGACATGCGCCGACTGCAGCGGTCCAATTGGCCAAGACAAAGGGCCGATTGACGGATGGCAACTTGAAGACGGCAGAACTGTATGCCATCAATGTTGCGTTAGGGATACTCAAAAGCTTGTAGCGCTGGTATGCTCCACCAGTCCAACCATTAACACTACCCATGCTCAAGGGTGCTGAACTACTTGCCAAGGTCAAAGAACTGGGCGATGCGCCTAAGTCCGAACTAGTGCGTGCCTGCGGTTATGTGATCAAGGATCGAGTGGCATTCACGCAGTTCTACGAAGCGCTGCTGGAAGCTAAAGGCGTTGACCTCGGCGCAAAGACTGCAAAGCGTGGCCGCGGCTTGACCTACAAGGCCAAGGTGCAATTCAACGGCAAGCTGCAGATTGGTGACAGCTACATCCGCGAGATGGGTTTTGAGCCCGGCGCTGAGTTTGACATCAAACTTGGCCGCAACAGCATCACGCTGACTGCTGCGTAAACTGCACCTATGACTGCGGCGCTGTAATGTTCACCGGCTATAACGCATACGACCGGCCGATTGCGCAGCGCCGCGTTACTCGCGTGCAGGATGCCAATACGGCATGGTACGCACAAGAGCCGCATTGGATCCTGATTGAAGATCTCATGCAGGGCACCTACGGGATGCGCAAAAAGCATCGCCGGTATCTGCCGCAAGAGCCGCGCGAGCTGGATGAGTCCTACGACAACCGCCTAGCACGTAGCGTCTGCCCGCCGTTCTACCAGCGGCTGGAGCGGATGCTCGCTGGCATGTTGACGCGCAAGCCCGTGCGGCTGGATGACACCGCTGATGTGATCCGCGAGCAGTTGTTTGATGTTGACCTACAAGGCAATGACCTCAACGTTTGGACCTACGAAACCACCCGTAAGATGGTCCGTTATGGCCACGTTGGTGTACTGGTGGATGCACCTGCTGATGGGGGTAGACCCTACTGGGTGACCTACACACCACGGCAGATCCTTGGCTGGCGTGCTGAGCAGCAGGAAGGCCGGCAGGTGTTGACGCAGTTGCGACTAGCCGAGACGGCCACAGTTCCTGATGGTGAGTTCGGCGAAAAGGCAGTGGAGCAGATCCGCGTGCTGACGCCAGGTGAATTTCAACTGCACCAAAAACAAGACAACGGCGACTTTAAGGTTGTCGACGAGGGCCGCACCAGTCTTTCTGAGATCCCCTTCTCGGTTGCCTATGCGCAGCGGCATGCGTTTATGGAATCGCGCCCGCCGCTGGAGGATATTGCCGAGCTGAACCTCAAGGCATACCAGATCCAGAGCGACCTTGACAATCAGCTGCACATCTCAGCAGTGCCCATGCTGGCGTTTTACGGCTTCCCATCTGCTGCGGAGGAAGTATCAGCTGGCCCCGGCGAAGCAATTGCATTCCCTGCTGATGGCCGGGCAGAGTACATCGAACCGCAAGGCCGCAGCTTTGATTACCAGTTCCGCCGGCTTGAGCAGTTAGCAGCGCAGATCAATGAGCTTGGATTATCTGCAGTGCTCGGCCAGAAGCTATCAGCTGAAACCGCCGAGGCTAAGCGGATCGACCGCAGCCAAGGCGATAGCACCATGATGGTAATTGCGCAGAACGTGCAAGACATGATCGACAACTGCCTGCAGTTTCATGCGCAGTTCATCGGCAACAACACCGCACCTGGTAGCGCCTACGTCAACCGCGATTTCCTTGGCACACGCCTTGAGCCGCAGGAAATCCAAGCTTTACTGCAGCTCTATACCGCCGGCACCATCACCCAAGAGACTCTATTGCGTGAGCTTGCCGAGGGTGACGTGCTAGGCGACGACTTTAACGTAGATGAGGAGCTGGAGGCTACGGCCAATGCGGGGCTTGATCTTCAACCTGCTGGATTGGGTGACGGATCAACTAGTGGAGCTGATGATCTGGATGGAACCGAAGAAACCGAGGAAACAGGAGCTTGATTATCACGTCAGTGCATTGCCGGAAGAGGTTCTAGCCATCGTGCGGATCACTTGGTACAAAGACGGCAAGGCAGACGAAGTGGATCAAGTCACCCTGATGGAAGATGGCCAGAACGGTTACGACGCATTTGCGTCATTGGTTGGGACTGCATTGAAGCAAGGCGCTAATGTCAGCATCCGAAGCGGCTATCAACCGGAGGATTTAGGTATCTATCAATGAGCACACCGGAGTCGCTGTATCGCAACGCAATCGACCTGAACCGCTACAGCAATAGCGTCGCGCGGCGTGTGATCAATGCCTACAACGACATCATCATTGATGCAGTCAACCAACTGCGCACCATTGATGAGTTGTCGGCACCAGTCAAGGCAGCACGGCTGCGGGCGATATTGGCGCAACTCAAGGATTCGCTAGGCACGTGGGCAGGCGACGCAACAGAAATCACGGCGACCGAGCTGCAAGGCATTGCGCAGTTGCAATCAGAATTTGTGACCGATCAACTGCGGCGTGCATTACCAGTCGGTGCCCGCGACGCAGTGCGCACCGTAGAGATCAGCCCGCAATTTGCGCAGTCAGTGGTGACTACTGACCCGACGCAGATCAACGTAGTGGCGCTCAGTGATGACCTGTTCGCTGCAGTGCAAGGCGCACCGCAGACATTTAGCCTCACCGCAGCGCAGGGCACCATGATCACGCTCCCCAATGGTGAGGTGGTCAGCAAGGCATTTCGCGGCATCGCCGTGGATCAGTCCGAGCGGTTCTCGCAAGTGGTGCGGCAAGGATTGCTAACTGGTGAACCGACGCCGGCCATTGCAAAACGGCTGATTGGAAACCTTGAATTTGGCGAGCAGGCAAAGACCGTGAAACAGCTTGTGGCAGCAGGCGGTCAAGCAACAGCAGTAGCCGATAATCAGATCGTTACGCTAGTGCGCACCAGCATTAACCAAGTAGCCAATGCAGCCAGCCAGCAGGTGTATGAAGCCAATCAAGACATCACTCAAAAGTATCGCTATGTGGCAACACTGGATACCAGGACCAGCAGCATTTGCCGTGCATTGGATGGCCGTGAGTTTGAATACGGTAAAGGTCCAACACCACCACAACACTTCAACTGCCGATCAACCACGGTCCCGGTGATTAACTACAAAGAGCTTGGCTTCGATCCACCACCACCGAGTAAACGTGCAGCAGCAGGCGGCATGGTGCCGGCGGACCAGACCTATGGGCAGTGGCTAGCTAAGCAAGACCTGGCAACCAAAGCCAAGGCATTGGGCGCTAGTAAGGTACCGTATTTCAATCGACTTGCTGACAAGTACGGCCCGACTGATGCCATTGCCAAGCTCGTTCGCGATGACGGATCAGAGTTAACCTTAGAACAACTACGCGCTCGATACGGTGCCTAAGAAGCCTGGCCTCTACGCCAACATCAACGCCAAACGCAAGCGCATTGAAGCGGGCAGCAAGGAGCGCATGGCACGCAAGGGTGACCCTGGTCGCCCGAGTGCTGCTGACTTCAAGGCTGCTGCGAAGACTGCGAAGAAACCAAAGCGCAAATGAGCATCACGTACCGCGGCGAGCAGTTTGAGGGTTACAACAAACCCAAGCGGACGCCAAAGCATCCGAACAAATCGCACGCGGTGCTCGCCAAAGAAGGAGACAAGGTAAAGCTGATCCGCTTCGGTCAGCAAGGCGTAAGCGGCAGCCCTGCACGCAAGGGCGAATCCGCTACTGCAAAGGCAAGGCGTGCATCATTCAAGGCGCGGCACGCAAGCAACATCGCTAAGGGCAAGATGTCTGCTGCTTACTGGGCTAATCGTGAGAAGTGGTAGCTTCCTGGCAGTGGATCCAGTCCTTTAATTCCGCTACATACCATCGCAGATCTTGCGCTTTAGCAGCGTGCCAACCGCTTCCGCTTTGGCGATACAACCGCTCGTGGCGGTCGATTGCATTTAGCAGTTCCTTAATCAAAGGATTCCAAGGTTCGCGGATTGGTGTATTCCACTCGCGGGCCATTGTTCTGGCTGCTGGTACGATGGCAGCGTAATTAAGCCTGCGGCTTATCCATGTCTGAAGAGCAACAAGCCTTGGAGTCTGCGACTACCGAAGGCGGCAATACCGAGGCACTGCAGCGCAGTGTTGAGGCGCTAGAGCGCAAGAATCAAGAGCTGATTGCAGAGCTACGGCAAGCCAAGAAGTCAAAGGCACCAGATGGAGTCAACATTGATGAACTGCTGGAATTCAAGCGCAACTACGAGCAACAGCAGCTTGAATCACAAGGCAAGTATCAGGAAGCCAGGCAAGCTTTGGAGCAGCAATTCCGTGAGGCGACGGCTCAAAAGGACCAGCGCATCACAGAACTTGAAGCCCGCGTGCGAGAGCTAGAGCTGGTGACACCAGCAGTCACCGCACTAGCAGAGATCGTGCATGACCCTGACATGGTGCTCAAGACCAAGCTCAAGCCGGAATCCATCGAGCGTGAAGCCGACGGCACCGTCGTTGTGGTCGACGGCTACGAGCGCAAGCCCGTTGCCGAGTGGGCCAAGACGCTACCGGCATGGATGCAAAAGCAGCCCAAGCCGCAAGGCAGCGGCGCGCCGACTGGCGGCAGCAGCGTCGCTATTCCAGCCGGCATGAGCAATCCATTCAGCCGCGATAGCTTCAATCTCACTGAGCAGGCGCGGCTATACAAAACCGACCGCGACCTATACGAGCGGATGAAAGCTACCGCCAACCGTTAGTATTTCAGTGTCTGCTCGTGATGGCTGCGCCGCATTGAGCCTAGGGCTGCGCCCAAACCGTAAACATCCCAGGTGATTCATCATGGCGACTCTTCGCTCTGACATCATCATCCCAGAAGTATTCACCCCCTACGTTATTGAGGCCACTACCGCCCGCGACGCCTTTCTGGCTAGCGGTGTGGTGCAGCCCATGGCGGAGCTGAATGCTACTGAGGGTGGTGATTTTATCAACGTTCCTTTCTGGAAAGCAAACCTCACTGGCGACTTCGAGGTACTGACTGACAGCTCCTCGCTGACTCCCGGCAAGATCACTGCCGACAAGCAAGTTGGCGTCATCCTGCACCGTGGCCGTGCCTTCGAGGCTCGTGACCTTGCAGCCCTTGCTGCTGGCTCTGATCCCATGGCCGCCATCGGCGCCAAGATTGCTGATTACATCGCTAACCAGCGCCAAAAGGATCTGCTGTCCTGCCTCACCGGCGTGTTCGGCAGCCTGAACGCCAACACCAGCAGCTCGGCTTTCTTCGATCTTTGCATCGATTCCGAGTCCGCTGATACCCCGACTGCGCTGAGCCCCCGTCACGTCGCTGAAGCCCGCGCCATCCTTGGCGATCAAGGCGACAAGCTGACTGCGGTTGCAATGCACAGCAAGGTGTATTACGACCTCGTGGAGCGCAAAGCAATCGACTACGTGTCGACTGCTGAAGCACGCGGCACCACCACCACTCAGTCCGGTGGTTCGCTTGTTGCCGCCTACGGCGGCGATGTGACCGTGCCGACCTACATGGGCCTGCGCGTGATCGTGTCTGACGATGTGCCTACCACCGGATCCGGTGCCAGCACTGAGTACGGAACCTTCTTCTTCACTGGCGGCGCTGTCGCATCCGGTGAGCAGATGGCCATGCAGACCGAAACCGATCGTGACATCCTCGCCAAGAGCGATGCCATGTCGATCGACCTCCACTACTGCTACCACCCCGTGGGCGCTAAGTGGGGCGTGACCACTGTCAACCCGACCCGCGCTCAGCTCGAAACGGTTGGTAACTGGTCCAAGGTGTACGAGCTGAAGAACATCGGCATCGTACGCGCCACCAACGTCTCCAACATGGATTGAGGAACTAACCATGCCTTCCTCTATTTTTGAGCTGACTTCTGACCTTTCCGTTCAGGAGATCGCCGTTAGCAAGCGTCCTGTTAAGGCTGCTGCTAACGAGGCCACCACGCTGACCGCTGCTGAGGCAGTGAACGGCATCGTGACTATGACTCCTTCCACGGGTCGCGCACTCACCACTCCTACTGGCGCTGAGCTGAAGGCTTTCTTCGGCGGCCCACTGGAGATCGGCACTGCTTTTGAGCTTGTCGTGGTGAACGTGGCCGCCGCCACTCATGCCATCACCCTGACCGCTGCCGCTTCGGGTATCACCCTTGGCGGCGTGGCTGGCATGGCAACCGTGGCTGCCGCTACCAGCGTTACCTACGTGTTTGTGTGCACCGCAGTGGGCACTCCTGCCTTCACTGTGTACCGCAAAAACGGCTGATAGATGGGGTTGTTCGCTTTTAGGCGACGCCAGGAACGTGAGGCTGCTGCTAACGCAGTGGCCTCTTTTCCTATTGCTGAGCCTGCACCTAAACTAGACCTACAGGAGCCACCTACCGATGGCAGTCGTAATCGTAGCCACCGTCGGGTCGGCAAGCGCAAACTCGTATCTGACGCTGAATGAAGCACAGGCCATTATTGATGGCTTTGTCGAAGATCCAGACGTACAGCATTGGAACACCGGTAACACTGATAGCCGCAATCGGGCATTGTTCACGGCAACGCAACGGTTAGATCGTGAACGGTTTCTAGGTGCTCGCGCTACTGACACGCAGGCATTGCAATGGCCGCGTACTGGGGTGCGAAAGCCTGATACCTACATCAATACTTACGCGGTTGGCTTTCCGTTCCGCATCACGACGGACTACTACACCGACACCGAGATCCCGCAGCAGATTAAATACGCGCAAGCATTGCTTGCAACGTATCTGCACAACAATGAATCCGGACTTGGCTTAAGTGGTCTTGAGGACTACAAGAACGTCAAGATTGGCAGCCTTGATGTGACGCCAAACCTCGGATATGGAGCTGTCGGCGCCGATCGTATCCCGCCAATGGTTGAACGCTACCTGACTGGTCTTAGAATCAGTGGACCAGGCAATTTTGCTATCAAGCGGTCATGAGCTACGCATACCCCGGCGCTGAATATATCGACGACACCGCAGCGCATACTGGCCGCTTCGGCAAGATCGTCGCGCTTGAGGATTCTGTGATCGCCAGCCTGACCGCGCAAGACTGGACTGGCAATACGCTCAGTGCAATCCCCCTCAAGGCAAGCACTGAGATCTGTGGCGTTTTTACCAGTATCACGCTGACCAGCGGTACTGTTGTTGCCTATCGCCTGTGACGCTTGCCACTTCGCTACGGTCAGTTGCCAGCAAACTGATGGCAAAGTTTGGCGGTGAGGCAACGATCCGCAGCATCACCGTGGGCGCCTACAACACCACAACCGGCGCTGTTGCTGAAACCACCAGCGACACCGTAGTGCGTGGTGTGCTGGAAGATGTAAATGCACGCGAGGTAAACGAACTAGTGCAAGCTGGCGACAAGCGGCTTGCGATTGCTGCTGCTGATGTGGCCGCGGCGCCTACGACTGCTGATCGCGTGGTCATTAGTGGTGTGCTGCATCAAGTGATCCGCGTTATTACGATTGAACAGGACAACACGGCAATCACTTACGAGCTGATCCTGAGGGCATAATGGCGCGCCGCATTAACCTAGCTGACATCGGCAACTACTCCACCGAGAAGTACGAGCAACTACTGCGCGTGGTGGTATTGGAGACTGACAGCAGGTTAAAGCAAGCTAGCCCGGTTGATACTGGCCGCTTTCGGTTAAGCTGGGCGATTAGCGAGCAAGGCACTCCGGGTTACGACGTTGGACCACAAGCCAGTCCTAGCGGCATCACGCCACCGCGCCGACTTGACTACCAAGTAGAACGCGCTGGCAACGTCTATCACATTCATAACAATCTGCCTTATGCGGAGCCTTTAGCTAACGGCAGCAGCAAGCAGGCTCCAGCAGGTTGGACAGATGTAATCGCCCGCGAGATGACAAACTGGGCACAGCAGCAAGCTAGCCGTATTGCGAGGCAAGACTAATGGCAGCAGTCAACCTCAACACCGTCCGATCGACCATTGAGGCGCGGCTGGCAACTGAACTGGCCCTAGCGCCAGTGCTGCCAGTGGTGTTTCATAACCAGCCTTACACTCCAACCCCCGGCAGCTCGTGGGTGCAATGCCTAGTGAGCTTTGGCAACAACAACTTTCTCACGATGGGCGGCACTACGGGCAGCAGCAATAGCGTGATCGGTGTGATCGTCGTCAATATCTTTACCGCCAAGGGCGTTGGCCCTGGCGCTAACTACACCATCGGCAAACGCATTCGTGACCTTTACAATAGGGTCATGGTGAGCGGTGTTCATTTTGACCCGCCAACTGGCCCAGAGGTGGTGGCTGCGCCAGCTCCTGAGGGTTACTTCCAAACTCAGGTCAGAATGACCTTTGAAACCTTCGAGGATCTTTAGCCATGGCTTTTTACCGAGGGCAGCAAGGCAGCGTCAAGTTTGACGACGCCGGCACCACTGCCGCAACCATTACCAGCACCCGCTCGTGGTCGCTGACTGTTGAGAAAGAATCGCTCGACACCACGGCGCTAGGCGCTACATATCGCGCCAACGTAGGCGGCTTAATCAGCGGCAGCGGCACTTGTGAGATCCTTTACACCGCATCCAGCTCTGATGAGACCAACGTCTTTATCGAGCACGTCAATACTGCCAATGATGCTGGCGAGGCTCTGTTTGAGCTGTACCTTGACACCAGTGGCACCAAGAAGATTAGCTTTGACGGCGTGATCACTTCGGCTGAGTATTCTGCCACCGTAGGTGAGATCGAAGTCATCACTTTGAACTTCGTGACCAACGGAACCATTTCGCTGGACATCTGATCATGGCTTTCTATCGCGGGCAACAAGGCACGGTCTTCTTTGATAAGGCTGGCAGTGGTGGTCTCTCCGAGATCGCAGCAGTGCGGTCGTGGAGTATGACCGTTGAGAAGGAGTCATACGACGCCACATCGCATGGCGCTACCTACCGCGCCAATATCGGCGGACTGATCAGCGGCTCCGGCACCATTGAGGTGATGTACGACGCGCCTGGATCTGGTGACAAGCTGGATCTGATCAAGGACGCCAACCAAGCTACCGACGAGGCCGATGCAGCTGTTGAACTGTATCTGGATGAAACCGGCGGCAAGAAGATCACCGGAACGATCGTGGTGACGAGCACTGAATACGGTGCTACGGTTGGCGAGATCGAGATTGTGACGATCAACTTCGTCTCAAGCGGTACTCTGACACTTAGCATCTGATGCCTGCTGCAAACCAGCGCCCGGTTGATCTACTCACGGGCGCTTTTGATCTGAACCAGCGCCGTAAATTCAGCGTCACCAATGATGCTGGTGATGCGGTGCTGGATCTGTATTTCAAGCCCATCACCCGCGCTGATCGCAAGAAGGCAACCACGCTTGCCGGTAGCGATGAAGCACTGGAGATCAGCACGCAGATGCTGTGCCAGATGGCAGAGCTTGAAGATGGCACCAAGGCGTTTGCCGCTGCTGATGCCGCCAAGCTGCAACGTGAGCTGCCAGAGCGTGTGCTGAACGAACTGGAGCTGTTCCTGTTTGGTCTTGGCGGTGAAGCCAGCATTGAAGAAGCAAAAAAAGACTAGAGGAAGACTCTTGGTTATTCTTTGAGTTCTTCCTAGCATCAGAACTCGGCATGACGGTCAGCAAGCTACGCACTGAGCTAACTGATGCCGAGTTTGTGCATTTTGCGGCCTACTACGAGGTAAAAGCCAAGCGCGAGAAGATTGAGATAGACAAAGCGCGGCACCGGTAGACTGATCGCATAGGGAGTTGCTGCTGTGGCTGTTGCTGTTGTTGACGTACAAGTAAATAGCCAAGGTGCTGTACGCAATCTTCGGCAAGTCAACGCGGCGTCAAAAGCTGCTACGGCAAGCATCGGTACTCTGCGCAATGCAGTCGCCGGGCTAGCGGCAGGATTCGGCGCAATTCAAGCAGCTAAGTTCGTATTCGCCAAAACTGCAGAACTTGAATCTCAAACCAGAAGCATTCAGACGCTGACTGGCAGTGTCCAGCAAGCAAAGCAAATTATCCAGGAGCTGCAGCAACTTGGAGCAGCAACGCCATTCACCGGCACCGAGCTGATCGAAAGCGCTAAGCGCTTGACGGCATTTGGCGTTAGCGCCAAAGATGTGGTAGAAACCACTCGGCAACTTGGTGATGTTGCCGGCGCGACAGGCGCAAACCTAGGCGAGCTGTCACTGGCTTACGGCCAAGTCATTGCCAAGGGCAGGCTGCAAGGCGAGGAGCTGCTGCAGTTCCAGGAGCGTGGCGTTGCGTTGCAAGATGAGCTGCGCAAGATGTACGGACTGACCGGCGAAGAGTTCAGCAAAGCGCTGAGCAAAGGCCAGATCAGCGCAGAAGCTGTTGAGGTTGCTTTACAGCGGCTAACAGATACAGGCGGCAAGTACGCCAATGGTGCTATCGCTCAAAGCGATACGTTGAACGGTCGATTTAGCACGCTGCAAGATGGCGTTGAGTCACTAGCAAGAACTGTTGGATCCGCACTAACGCCAGCAATCAAGGCGGTACTGAATGAAGCTATTTTTGCACTCAATACAATCAATCAGCTAATTGCAACAGGCGCTAGGGCTAAGTCATTCGGCATGGGACAAGCGCAGCGCCAACAAGTTCTGCGTCAAGCGCAAAGCGAAGCAGAGCGAATTGTCAACATGCGTCGAATCAAAGATCCATTCGAGCGCAATCGACAATTTCAGCAGCTTGCTGCGCAACGCGAACGTGATCTAATTGAATCGTTTGGCATCAGCACCGGACAAGTAAAGCCACAGGTCACGGCACCGCAGGGACCGCGTGGCGTGCCCGAGCTACTTGGCGGTGATAGCGGCGGCCGCAAAGGCAAATCCGACGCCGAAAAAGCAGCAGACAAGGCAGCGCGTGAAGCAGAGCGTGCAGCAGAAGCCGCGAAGAAAGAATCCGAGCGAGTTGCCGAAGTCATCCGAGCGCGAATCGCTGAGACCGGCTTGATTCGCGCCCAATCCGAACTGCAGGACAAGATCACCGCCGCTGAAGCGGCGCGGGATCCAATGCTCGTTGCACGACTGCAAGGGCAGCAACGTGAGCTAGACCTGCAATATCAATACGCTGAGCAGTTGGTTAAAGAAACCAATGAACAAGCTAAAAAAGCAATCATCTTTGAGCAGCAAACTGCGCTAGTTGCCAATCAGCGTGAGGTGCAACGCGATCTAAATGAACTGCAAGCAAGAGCTGATCAAGACAGATTCAATGCACTGCAAAAGCACATCGAGCAGCAGTACGAGCTGAATACAGCAGCCCAGAATCAGCTTAAGCTTGCAGATGGCATCTCTAATACTCTCGGCCAAGGGATCGGTGGTGCATTTGATGCGCTAATTGCTGGATCAGAAGCATTTGGTGCAAGTCTCAAGCGGATTGCATCTGGAGTGCTGATTGACATTGCAAAGCAACTGCTGCAGATCTTTGTGATCGAACAGGCAATCAATGCACTGAAAGGAGTGCTAACGCCATTTAGCGCTGCAACGCCACTGGGCGCTGGTGGTGGCATGGTCGGCAAATTTGGCACGCTCGGCCCGAACTTTGGCATCCCGCAGCGAGCTAACGGCGGTTCCGTCACGGCTGGGCAGCCATACCTTGTAGGCGAGCGTGGACCTGAACTATTCATGCCGGGTCGCAGTGGTGGCATTGCACGCGCTGGCAGCTTTGGCGGTGGCGCCAATATCGTGGTCAACGTCGACGCAGGCGGCTCCAGTGTGCAAGGCAACCAGCCTGATGCTGCAGCGCTAGGCCGCGCTGTTGGCGCCGCAGTACAGGCAGAATTAGTTAAACAGAAGCGTCCTGGAGGATTGCTCTACTAATGGCTGCAACGACATTTACTTGGACCCCAAGCTATGGCGCACAAGAGCGCAGTCAACCGCAAGTGCGGTCTATAAAATTTGGCGATGGCTACGAGCAACGATTAACCTATGGGCTAAATTCTGATCTTAAAGTATGGGCATTGTCTTTTAATAATGTGAGCACAGACGTAAAGCAGCAAATTACAGGATTTTTACAAGCGCGAGGTGGGTCGCAAAAATTTAACTGGACAACCCCAGGATCAAACGGCGCATCTAAATCATTTGTTTGCCAAGAATGGGACGTGACAGCTGTAGCACCAAGCCGATGGACTATCAATGCTATTTTTAAAGAGGTGGTTGATCTCTAATGGCAAATATCACTCAAGAGCTGCAGTCGCTTGCACCCTCTGCCATCATTGAGCTTTTTGAGCTGCATACTGAATTGCAGCTACATGGCGCCACCGAAATCTATAGATTCCATTCTGGCGTAAACCAGCGGTTTTCACGTGGTGACATTGTATGGAGCGGCAATCGCTATCAGCAGTTTCCTATTGAAGCCGATGGATTTGACTACAGCGGCCAGCAGTTACCTCGGCCAAAGCTAAGAGTCAGCAACTTATTTAGCGTCATCACGTCCGTCCTGCTAAACGTCAACGACGTAACACCAGGCAATGATCTAATCGGTGCAAAGATCATTCGCATCCGTACCTGCGCAAGGTATCTAGACGCCGTGAACTTTGAAGGCAATCAAAATCCTTACGGCAGCCCCGATCCAACGGCTGAAGCACCGCGCGAGATTTACTTCATTGATCGCAAGGTTACGGAAAACCGTGACTTTATTGAGTTTGAGCTGGCTGCAGCTATCGACTTGATGAATGTCAAGCTGCCAGGGCGACAGTGCATCAGTAGCGTTTGTCAGTGGGTCTACAGGTCACCTGAGTGCGGTTATACGGGATCTGCTGTCTTTGATGAAAACGACAACCCCGCCAACCTAGTTAATGCGACTAACTTTGCGGCTGCCGCCACGCAATTGACGCCAGGTCAAGGGCTTGGACCTAACCAATTTCTTGTATCCCCCAACGGCTGGTACAAGGTGATTATGCAGACCGATGGCAACTTGGTTGTTTTCAACAAAGCCCTTAAGGCCGTTTGGAATACCTTGACCTATGGCGTCGGACTGGCAAATTTTGTCTATCAAGCAGATGGAAACCTTGTCATATATGACGCTTTCAACCGCCCCGCTTGGAACTCCAACACCCAGAACCAAGCAACTATTTCTAGCCTTGAATTTACAAAACTAATCCCAGATTCCTACCCCAACGGTGATAGCGGCAATTTTACGTGGACGCCTGCACCTAACTTCTCGGCTCAAGCATCGTCAGCAACTTCAACCGGTTCAGGGTTTCAGCTATATCCCGGTGAGTCTTTAACATCCGCAAATCTTTGGTATCGCCTGCTGATGCAACGCGATGGAAACCTAGTCGTCTACAACAAGTCCAATTATCCCGTTTGGAGCACGCAAACTGGCGGGCAGTCATCCTACGCGTGGTTCCAGCCTGACGGCAACCTAGTGCTCTATCGCTATTCAGATGGCGCAGCGATCTGGAGCAGCAATACCGGCATTGCGCCTACCTCAACAGGTGCTGCCGGTAACTTCCCCTCTGGCACTGGCGAACTGCTTGCGGGCAGTACTGTCAGCAGCCGGCTTTCTGCTGGGCAAAACCTGTATTCCACCAACGGCTGGTACCGCCTTTCTATGGCGGTAAACGGCAACTTGTCGGTTACGAGCAAGGGTAATGTCGTCGTCTGGCAAACCAACACCGCTGGATCGGGTGCGACTTACGCGCAGTTTCAAGCGGATGGCAACCTTGTGCTGTACGACAACAGCGGCGGCGTCAAGTGGCAGTCAAATGTTGGCGCTTACAGCATCAATGCTGGCAAGCGACTGGTGTTGCAACCTGACGGCAACTTGGTCATCTATGGTGTTGGCGGTGCCACATCAATCGTTACCGTTCCAGCTTCCAATTTCCCAATAGGAACAGGTCAGATCTATGTAGGCGCTGGTGATAGCAGCCGTCTGTACAAAGGGCAATCGCTGTATTCCACCAACGGCTGGTACCGCTTATCAATGCAAACTGACGGCAACCTTGTCATTACCGACAAAGCTGGCACCGTCACATGGAATAGCGGCACCTATGGAACAGCTGCGCACTTCGCTGCATTTCAATCAGACGGCAATCTTGTTCTATACGAAGCCGATGGAACAACTCCAGTTTGGTGGACAAACAAAGGGCAGTATCCACAAAACATAGGATACGTTTGGCGTCTAGATGCCAGCGGTGAGTTTGCATTGTTTGATGTATACAACACTCCTATTTGGCGCAGCTGGACTGGCAAGCAATCTGAGCCGACTGTCACGGTTGCAAACGAAACATGGGACACCCCACTGTGGAGCACAGCTACCGGCTCATCTGCTGAGCCGTCGTTTCCTGTTTATTCAACTTCAACGCTAGCCATTGGCAACACCGGCACGCTGACAATTTCCACCAATGGCACCACTAGATGGTCCAGTGGTTACAGCACCAATTCAGAGCCCGGTATCAAACAAGAAACTGGAGACAACCGTGCGCACGCTTTCTTCTGGGAAATATTTGGTAGTGCGGTTTCTCAAGCCGGGCAGACCAAGACCGTGACGCGCACGCTTGTATTTGGCACGCGGTCTCTAACTGTCAGCTTTACTGGTGTCGCTAACGTCAACCTGCCGGCTGGTCACTACAGCAATCAAAATAAGTCTTGGTCACTGACAAGCGAGACTTATTTATCAAGCGTTGGCCGGTGGTATCTCGACGAGTTTGTTGATGCCTTTATCACCTTGTCAACTGCCAATCCGTTTAGAGTGCATCCACTGGGCACGATGACTGCCGTTGGTCGTCAATACAGAGTGTTGGGAGTGCTCAGTTCCACTGGAACGCTACGCCTGCAAAATGACGGCAATTTTGTGTTGTTTGATGTCAACAACAACCCCGTTTGGAACTCGGGCTATTTCACAGCAGTGGAGCCTAAGGTTCCTGGCGATGGCAGCGATTTTGTTGACGTATGCGGCAAACGCTTGAGCAGTTGCCGGCTGCGCTTTGGTGATCAAGCAGATCTACCATTTGGCAGCTTCCCTGGCGTGGGGCAGTATTTCGCATGAGTTGGCAAGATGCCGCTGTTGAGCACTTAGCCGCTGACGTGACTCGTGAGGCGTGCGGATTGGTTGTTGTCGTTAAGGGTCGCAAGCGTTACTGCCCCTGCCGCAACTTGGCAACTGATCAGCAGTTCTTTGTGCTTGACCCCTTGGACTGGGCAGCCGCTGAAGATGCAGGTGAGATCACTGCCGTGGTGCACAGCCATCCATTTAGCAATCCACAACCCAGCCAAGCTGATCTGATTGCGTGCGAACGCAGCGGCTTGCCTTGGCACATTTATAGCCCTCACTTGCAACAGTGGAGCGAGGTGCGGCCAAGCGGCTACAAGGCACCTTTGATTGGCAGGGAGTGGGTTTGGGCAGTGTCCGACTGCTGGACCTTGGTGCGCGACTGGTACGCAGAAGAGTGGGAACTGAACTTGCGTGATTGGGAACGGCCAGCCTCGATGCTTGAGTTCAATGCCTGTCCAACCTTTGACAACTGCTGGGAGGAGACGGGTTTTGTCGAGATCTCGCTTGACAAACTGCAGCGTGGTGACTTGGTGCTGATGGCGCTAGAGAACAGCAAGCTGAACCACTGCGGCGTCTACCTAGGCGATCAGATGCTGCTGCACCACATTCGCGGGCGCTTGAGCAGTCGAGACGTTTACGGTGGCTATTATTTGAAAAGCACTGGCCGCACCCTGCGCCACGGCAGCAGGATGGAGTAGGAGATGCTGCGCACCGTCCGAATTTACGGCAACCTCGCCAAGTTCCTCAAGCGTCGGTCGTTCAAGGCTGATGTTGCGACGGCTGCTGAAGCCGTCAAGTTTTTACTAGCCAACTTTCCTCAGCTTGAGCGCCACATGGCTGAGCACCACTATGAGGTGAAGGTCGGCGATCATCCATTGATGCTGGGCGAAGATCCTGGTGAGCTTCACCTGCCAACTGGTCAGCGTGAAACCATTTCAATCATTCCGGTAGTGGCTGGCGCTGGCGCTACTGGACGGATCATTGCGGGTGTTGCATTAATTGCGTTGTCGCTGTTGTTTGCCCCCGGCGCAGCGTTAGCTGGTGGGCTTTTTACGCTTGGCCCAATGGCAGTTTCTGTGGGCGTTGGCATTGGTGCAAGCTTGGCGCTTGGCGGCGTCGCCCAACTGCTAACGCCAACGCCACAACTGCAAAGCCAAACCAAAGGGCAAAACAGTGACGCTGACCCCCGCAAGTCTTACAGCTTTAGCGGGATTCAGAACGTATCAAGGCAAGGTTTGCCGGTGCCTATTGTTTACGGTGAGACAATAGTTGGCAGTATCGTGATCTCTGCCGGCGTCAGCACGGAGCAAGTTGCATCATGACAACCATCCGTGGCGCTGGTGGCGGTGGCGGCAAAGGCGGTGGCGGCAGCAGCAATAGCGCTAGCAGCTACACACCATCAACAACACCAGACAACCTAGATTCAACTCAATTCGCTGAAGTTATTGATCTATTGTCTGAAGGTGAAATTGAAGGATTCCCTAGTGCTGCTGGCTTTACTAGGGGAACTGATGCATACAATGTTGCATTATTAAAAGATGTCTACTTAGACAATACTCCCGTTTTGCGTGCCGGAGCTGATCCAACAGCGCCACAACCCAGTGATTACAACTTTCAAAATCTTTCGATATTTGCGCGTTATGGCACGCAAGATCAGGACTTCATCCCGCTATCACGCACACTGCAGTCTGAATACGCAGTAGGCGTTAAAGTCGAGAAAACCATTCCCGTCACTCGCACAATCAGCACTGCTGGCGTCAACGGTGTCCGAGTAACTCTTTCAACGCCGCAACTTCAGGAGTTTTCAGAGAAGAACGATATTTATGGTAATACGATTGAGTTTGGGATTGAGCTTTCATACAACGGCGGACCATTCAATCGTGTAATTACCGAAAAATTTACTGGTCGCACCACCGACCTCTATCAACGTGAGTTCCGCATCAACTTTACTGGATCGCTACCGGTCGACGTAAGAGTAGTGCGGGTTACCGATGATTACACAACAAGCAACAAAGTCGGTGACTTATTCTGGTCTTCTTATACAGAGATTAGCTACGCCAGGTTGCGTTATCCGAATAGTGCCTTAGTTGGTTTACGTGTTGATGCCAGGCAATTCAGCAACATTCCATCACGGGCTTATCGAATCCGTGGCATTAAGGTACGAATCCCAAGCAATGCCACTGTCAATAGCTCCACCGGTCAGCTTACTTACGCTGGCGTCTGGAACGGAACATTTGCCCAAGCGCAATGGACAACTGACCCCGCTTGGTGTTTGTACGATCTGCTTACATCGAAGCGATACGGCGCAGGCGATCACATAGATGAGACGAAGCTAGATAAATGGGACTTCTACGCAGCTAGCCAATACTGCGGTCAAAACGTCATCAATGGTTTTGGCGGCACTGAACCACGGTTTAGTTGCAACGTCAACATCCAAACACTGGATGAGGCATACAACGTCATCAATCAGATGGCGACTGTATTCCGTGCAATGCCTTACTGGAGCGCTGGGGCGATTGCAGTCACACAAGACAAGCCGCAAGATTCTGCATATTTATTCAACCAAAGTAACGTAACAGAGGATGGCTTTGCCTACTCAGGCAGTGCCTTGAAAACGCGCCATACCGTTGCGATTGTTAAATACTTTGATCTTAATGCTCGAGATTCATCCTTTGAAGTTGTCGAAAATCAAGAAGCAATAGCCCGATATGGCGTGATCAAAGCAGAGATCGATGCGTTTGCCTGCACCAGTCGCGGTCAGGCCCGCCGTCTCGGTGAATGGTTGCTTTATAGCGAGCAGTACGAAACCGAGACAGTCAGCTTTGAAACAAGCATTGATGCTGGCGTCATCGTGCGACCTGGGCAAATTATTGAAGTTGCCGATCCAGTGCGGTCTGGCGAACGTGCTGGTGGCCGCGTAACAGAGGCAACATCCACAACCGTAACTGTGGATAGCTTGGAATCAATTCGATTCACAGGTGCAGCGCCAACTCTTTCGGTAGTCTTGCCTAATGGATCAGTTGAAACAAAGGCGCTGATCAACCGCACCGGCAATGTGTTCACAACGAATGCGCCATTTAGCCAAACTCCCCAGCGTGGCACGGTTTGGATCTATCAAGACAGCGGCATCAAAACTCAGTTGTTCCGTGTGTTATCAGTAGCGGAACAAGATGGCGTTAAATATGCCATCACCGCGCTAGCGCATAACCCCAGCAAATACGATTTCATTGAGCGCGATGTGCCACTGGTTACTAGGGACATCAGCAACCTAAATGAACCGCCAGCGCCGCCGAGCGAACTACAGGCTGTTGAACTTTTGTACGAAAGCAACGGCCAAGTTTTATCCAAAATTATTGTCAGTTGGCGACCTGTGTCAACGGCAACTAGCTATCGCGTGCGCTATCGCTTTGCCAATGGTAATTGGATTAGTGGCGACACCACTGCTCCAGACTTTGAGATTTCCAATAGCAGCGTCGGGCGTTACTCAATTGAAGTGTTGTCTCTATCAGCAGCACTCAAAGCATCAAGCCCAACGCCATTAACTTTTGACGCCATCGGTAAGACGGCACCGCCAGCAACAATCCCAGATCTATACATTGCGCCGATTGACGACAAAAACGCCGAGCTGTATTGGCCGCAAGCAACTGATTTGGATGTCCGCATTGGCGGTCAGATTCGCATCCGCCATTCACCCCTTACTGATGGCACTGCTACTTGGGGTCGCTCAAACGACATTGTGCCTGCGGTTGCCGGAAGCAGTACGCGCAAGATTGTCCCGCTTTTGGAAGGAACTTATTTCATCCGAGCAGTAGACAGTCTTGGCAATGAATCTGCTGGTATTGCCAGCGTGGTGGTTGACCTACCTGCGCCGCAGGATGCTTTTGTGGTGCAGGAGTACCGCGAGGAAGACAACAGCCCGCCATTTAATGGCACGACTACATTGATGAGCTACAGCTCTGAAGAAAGCGGTCTGATCTTGGCATCCGGCACTTTGGTGGATGACATGGCACCAGATGGCAACTGGGATGCCTTGAGTTTAATTGACTACATCGGCGGCGCTGTCAGCGAAGGCAGCTATCAATTCAGCGAAACACTTGACCTTGGCGCAGTGTTCGACGTTGACATTCGCAATATCCTCAAAACTCGCGCTTACGAGCCTGGCAACCTTTGGGATGATCGTGTTGAAGATATTGACTACTGGACGACGGTCGACGGTGACGACCTAGGTCAAGCCAACTGCAGTCTGTTTGTGCGGACCACCAGCACTAGCCCAAGCGGATCGCCAACGTGGAGCAGCTGGCAGCCGTTCGTAAACAACACCGCACGCGGTCGCGGTTTCCAGTTCAAGCTCGTAGCGACCAGCAGCAACAAAGGTGAGAACGTCGTGGTTGAGGAGCTTGGTGTTGTAACCGCCTTCCAAAGGCGCACCGAAACGCAACGCAATCTCACCAGCGGTGCCGCAATCTATTCAGTGACCTTCCCGACAGCCTTTTACACCGTGCCCAGTATCGGGATCACCGCGCAAGACATGGATGGAGGTGACTACTTCACGATCGGCAGTGTGACTCGCACTGGCTTTGCAGTGACCTTCCGCAACAGCGGGGGTAGTATGGTTTCAAAGGTCTTTGACTATCAGGCCGTGGGTCACGGCAGGCAGATCACCTAATGGCTCAGGCGACTGACTACTCGATAGCCAACCAGAGCGGCGCGAACTTCCGTTCTGAGCTGAACACGATTCTGGCTGCGATCGTCAGCCAAAACAGCGGCTCGACAGCGCCTGCAACGACCTACGCTTACCAGTGGTGGATTGATAGTGGCGTTACTCCGGCGCTGCTGAAAATCCGCAACGCGGCCAATAGCGCGTGGATCACCGTCGGTGATGTCACGGCTGCCAACCTTGGTCTGCTGAGCGCTGCTACTGCAGCATCGACCTACGCACCACTGGCAAGCCCGACGTTCACTGGCACGGTCACAATCCCAGGTGGCGCCAGCATCAGCGGCTATTTGACTACAGCCACGGCAGGCAGCACGTACCTGCCATTAGCAGGTGGCACGCTGACTGGCGATGTCACGATCAACGCTCAGGGTGACCTGCGTTTTGCGGACCTCGACAGCAGCAACTGGGTCGCACTGCAGGCGCCAGGCTCGATCGCAACCAACTACACGCTGACACTGCCAGCGGCTGATGGCACCGCTAATCAAGCACTGACCACCAACGGCAGCGGCATCCTTGGCTGGACATCTGCAGCGTTGCTAGCCGCGGCTCAGACTTTCACCGCAGCGCAGCGCGGTTCGGTGGTTGCTCTCACTGATGGCGCGACGATCACGCCTGATTTTTCAGCTGGCAACAACTTCAGCGTCACGCTGGCCGGTAACCGGACACTGGCCAACCCGACCAACCTGACCGCCGGCCAAGCGGGCACAATCGTGGTCACGCAAGATGGCACTGGCTCGCGGACGCTGGCTTATGGCAGCAACTGGAAATTCCCAGGCGGCACCGCGCCTACACTCACGACGACTGCAGCAGCTGTGGACGTGATCGCGTACTACGTCGAATCCGCAAGCCGCATCACAGCTCGCCTAATTTCTGACGTGAAATGAGCGTTCTCAACAATTCTCTGTTGCTTGGTGCGCCTGCAGGCGGTGGCGGTGGCGGCTACCAGATTGAACGCAGCCTCAGGTTCAACTCGGCCGATTCCGCATATCTCAACCGCACCCCCGCTTCTGCAGGCAATAGGAAGACGTGGACGTGGAGCGGGTGGGTGAAAAGAAGCTCGCTGTCAACGGCGTCTCAAACGCTATTCATGGCGACAAATGACAACTACAGTAGCTCGTATACTCGTCTGATTTTTACTACAAACAACATTTATTTTGATAGCACCTCAAGTGGCAGTCGTCAAACGTCAGGCTTGTATAGAGACCCGTCTGCTTGGTATCACATTGTTGTCGCTGTTGACACAACTCAAGCAACTGCAAGCGATCGCATCAAGCTGTACGTTAATGGAGCCCTCCCAGCGTACTCTGGCTCTAATCCGTCCCTAGACAGCCAAACGGACGTTAATCGAGCTTGTCCGCATTACTTAGGAGTTGCTTACAATAGCGAGTATTTCTCTGGCTATCTTGCCGATGTTTATTTAATTGACGGCCAAGCCCTAGACCCCACCAGCTTTGGCGAGTTTGATGCCAACAATGTGTGGCAGCCCAAGGCATTTTCGGGAACATACGGCACGCAAGGTTGGCATCTTGAATTTGCCGACAACAGCAACAACACCGCTACAACGCTCGGTAAAGACACCAGCGGCAATGGGCTGAATTGGACCCCAAACAATCTGAGCGTCACGGCGGGCGCAGATAATGATTCCTTAGTCGATACCCCAACCAACTACGGCACTGATACGGGTGTTGGTGGCGAGGTAAGGGGCAATTACGCCACGCTTAATCCGCTGTGGTTTTATTCCTCTTCAAATACTGGAACGCTATCAAACGGAAATCTGGAGTACGCGGGTCCTGGGTCCGCATGGGGTTCTCGTTATTCCACCATTGGAGTCACCAGCGGCAAGTGGTATTTTGAGGCATCGGCAACAACATCAGGCCCAACTTTTATGGTTGGAATTGTCACTGCGGCAAGTTCTGATCATGTTGGGACTACTGGATTTGCTTATTATCAAAATGGTAATAAATATAACTACGGATCAGCATCCGCATATGGGGCGACATATACCACCGGAGACATTATCGGCGTAGCTTTTGACTTGGACGCGGGCTCGATTACATTTTATAAAAACGGCACTTCTCAAGGGACTGCGTTTACCGGAATAGCCTCGGGCACTTATTACCCAGGCATCAGCTGTTACGCCACTACAGGCATTTTCAACGCAGGCCAACGCCCCTTCGCCTACACCGCCCCCAGCGGTTTCAAGGCGCTGTGCACCACCAACCTGCCTGCCCCAACAGTTGCCAACGGTGCCACGGCGATGGACGTGGTGACCTACACAGGCACTGGTAGCAGCCTGACCCCTACTAGCACGCTTGGCTTCAATCCTGATCTGATCTGGATCAAGTCACGATCTGCCGCTACAGATCACGCCATTTATGACTCAGTTCGTGGCGCACAGATCCGACTGGAATCAAACACCACCGACGCAGAGGTTGCAACGGACAGTGGCGTTACCGCCTTTAACAGCGCCGGATTTACCCTTGGCACGTTGGCGCAGGTCAATACCAACGCTGCTACCTACGCAGCTTGGTGCTGGGATGCTGGCACATCAACGGTCACAAACACCGCTGGCAGTATTAGCGCGCAAGTCAGGGCCAATGCTTCAGCCGGTATTTCTGTTGTGACTTATACCGGCAACCAAACAGCTGGCGCGACTGTTGGGCATGGGTTAGGTGTCGCGCCCGGATTGCTAATTGTCAAAAATAGAGACGTAGCAACATTCGGCTGGGCGGCGCGATTTAATGGCTTTTCAACGACTGAATACGTCGAGCTCAATTCAACTGCGGCAGTAGATGCAAACTCTACAATCTGGTCTGGCACGCTGCCTACGAGTAGTGTATTCAGCATCGGCGCATCTACTCGCACTAATGCAACAGGTGAAAAGTATGTCGCCTACTGTTTTGCCCCGGTTACTGGCTTTAGCGCATTTGGTAGTTATACCGGCAACGGCGTCTCAGATGGGCCATTCGTTTACACCGGTTTCAGACCTTGTTTTGTGTTGGTCAAGATGTCAAGCAGTACCGGCAACTGGACAATTCTTGATAGCAAGCGCCTTGGGTACAACAAAGACAACGACCCGTTGTACCCCAACCTCGGAGATGCCGAAGCTACGACTGACCTCATCGACATAACCAGCAACGGCTTCAAGGTGCGCACCACCGATGCAACCTTTAATACAAGCTCTGGCACCTATGTTTACGCGGCATTTGCTGAATCCCCATTTCAGTCTGCCCGCGCCCGCTAATCTCTCCATGGAGCCCTGAACCCATGTTTCTTCTCGACGGTCACCCAATCAGCCCCGATGTGGCTTTTGTCCACAACGGTGTGCAGTACCCCGCCAACTGGCTGCGGCTTGCATCGCCTGAAGAGCGGGCTGAAATCGGAATCACCGAGGTGCCCGACCCAGAGCCATACGATCAGCGCTTCTATTGGGGGCCAAACGTGCCCAAGGATCATGGTGAGCTGGTGAAGCAGTGGACGGTGGCAACCCGTAACACCGCCGGCACCCTGTTGCTGCCAACCGATTGGGTGATCATCCGCGAAGCAGACAACGGCACTCCCGCTGATCCGGCCATCAAGGCATGGCGTGAGTCAATTCGCGTCGCATCAGGCACGAAGGTCGCAGCCATCAAGGCCACGACAACTACCGACGAGCTGGCCGCTTACATTACCGGCACTGATTACCCCACTTGGCCTGATGACCCTTCTTTCTCTAAGTCTGTTATTACTGGTGGGGTGGAGTCTGCTGTCGATGTCGGCGCGACTGTAAGATGATGGCATGATCGAGCTGATCGCTGCTGTTGCCGGGGCTTCGATCTCCGTTGCCGCAATGGGCGCGATGGGCTTTAGCCGCCGCAACGACGAAGCCCGTGACGCTGTTATTCGTTTAACCAGCGCAGTGGAGCACATCGCTACGCAGCTAGAAGTGCTCCACACCGACATCAAGGAAGACCGCAAAGAGACCTTTACGCGGCTCAATACGGTAGAGCAAAGGGTCACTATGCTTGAGGCAAGGCCACCATCCTGCTAGCCATGGATCGGATCACTGATTACATCGCTTTAGTCGTTGCTATCCACGGCGTTGCATTGATCGTGGTCAATCTGACGCCAACACCAAAAGATGATGCAGCGCTTAGCGCTACCGCCAAGGCGGCAGTCAAGATGTATAGGGCTATTGAAATCCTTGCTGGTGTGATCACTCCGTTTGTCAAGCGATGATCAAGTTGAGCGATCTGTTTAAGTATTATAAGCACGGTACGCCGCATCAAATGGCGGCAGTGTCCGAGCTTGAAGCAGAGTTGATAAAGGTAGCGCCGCAAGTATTTGATCGCAGCCAAGCGTGGTACAAGACTTGGCAGGCTGGCGGCAAGCTGCATAATTATGACGCAGCGGTAAAACTCATTAAAGAGTTCGAAGGTGTGCATCTCAGCGCATATCCTGATCCGCTGCATGGATGGGATGTGGCAACCATCGGCTACGGCACCACGCGCTATCCAGATGGCCGCAAGGTGCAACGCGGCGACAAGATCACGGTCATCGACGCCAATGAGTTACTGGATGTTGAAGTAGAGCGCATTGCGGAAAAACTGCGCACTAACGTGCCATTTTGGATCGGCATGAGTGGCAACAAGCAATGCTCATTGATCTCCTTTGCTTACAACCTTGGCGCTGGCTTTTATGGCAGTGCTGGCTTTGAAACCATCAGCAGATGCTTGCGGGATAAGGATTGGGCAGCAGTGCCAGCCGCAATGGAGCTGTACCGCAATCCAGGCAGCGCCGTAGAAGCCGGGTTGCTGCGCCGCCGTCGCGCTGAAGGTCGCCTATGGGCTGGTGAGCAGCAACAAGCACCGGCTAAGCTCAGCCCCGATAGCGCATTCACTGCGCGCATCACGCCACATGTGCAGCTTGGTGAGTTTGCATTATTCCAAGAAGTGCGGCGATTTGATCATCAATATCAACTTGACACGGCAGCAGAGCTAGCGGCATTCCTTGAGCGTGCACGTGTCAAGTTTGGCGGCAAGCCTGTTGTGATTACAAGCGGCTATCGCCCGCGTGCTATCAATGCATCAGTTGGTGGATCGAGTGGTAGCGAGCATCTATACGATGCGCCTAGCGTTGGTGCGGTTGATTTCTACATCCGCGAGGTCAACATCAATCATGTGCAGGATTGGTGCGACGAGCAATGGCCATATTCACTCGGCTACGGCGCACCTAAAGGATTTGTGCATTTAGGGATGCGACGCGGCAGACCAAGGGTACGATGGGATTATTGAAGTCACTGCGTGGATCATTGCATTGATGGCGCAAACCTTGTCCCAAAACGCAGTGCAAAACACAAATTTAGACAGGAGATCTTTGAAGCATGGCACCATCAATGCGCGTATTGCGGTGAACCGGCGGACACGTTAGATCATGTCAGGCCACGCCATAAAGGCGGTGCGACAATAACCGCCAACCTTGTCCCGGCGTGCCGCAACTGCAACCGCCGCAAGGGCAGTGAAGAATGGCAGCAATGGTTTAACCGCCAAGATTGCTATCTACTTGATCGCGAGCTTGCGGTTCTGCGCTGGATTCAAGCATCTGATGGTAGAACACCTTAGCTTGCCATTCTTGCTGGTGATCTTTACACATTCCCGCTAGACATACCCTCCACGTGTTCCCGATCTTCTGTATCGTTGGCGCCAAGGGGTGTGCCTGCCAGCGGATTGCCTATCAGCATACGAAGCCGGTTGATGCCACGTAACTGCAGTTGGCACATGTGACCGCGTGAGATGCCTAAGCGCTTTTCAAGGTCATTCCACGGCACAGGGTTGCGGCTGTTACGTGCATAGATAATTTCACGGGTGCGTTCGTCTAAGTGCTTTTCGCAGTGATCACGCAGTATCTCAAGCTGCCAGTCGTATTCAACATCATATTGCCTTTCATCTGCGATTAGATCCAGGATATTGGATGTATCTTCCTGCGCTGGCTTGTCGAGACTGGTGACGCGGTACGCCTGACGCAATGTATCAGATATGACTTCTGGCGTCACATCAAGCATTGCAGCAAGCTCTGACATGCTTGCGGTGCGGCCATGGTCCTGCGCAAATAGCTGCGCAGTTTTGTTGATCTTGACCAGCATCTCATGGATGCCAAGCGGCAACCTAATGATCGGGTCATATTGCACCAATGCGCGGCCAATGGCTTGACGGATCCACCAATAGGCGTAGGTGCTGAACTTGTAGCCGCGACTGTAATCAAACAGTTCTACAGCACGCGCAAGTCCGATGTTGCCCTCTTGGATCAAATCGAGCATCTCCAGTGTTTGATTGTTGCGCTTGCTGTACTTGCGGGCTACATGCACAACCAACTGCAGGTTGGACTGCATAAATCGCTGGCGGGCGCGTTCACCACTGCGCAACTCACGGCGTTCTTGAGTGGTTAAGGGTCTTTCAAGACCCTTAAGTTCTTTCCACTTTGCGACGCGGCGGCCCAGTTGTATCTCTTGCTGCGGTGTTAAAAGTGGATAACGAGCGATAGTGTTTAGGTAATCACCAATGGCATCAGACATGGAGAATCCGTTAGTTCACACAATGGAAGCACAATTTCACGGAGCTGCCAATGCTGCGCAGTTGCGTGCGTTACATGCTGCAGCAGATTGGAGTGGGTTGCTTGAGTATGCGCTGCTACTTGCGGAACAAGAAGCTAGCCAGCGGTCTCAAATCCATTGGCTAGCACAAGAGGCATCAGCAGCGCTGCGGACTGGCCTTGAGCAGTGGCACCTAGATGCCGCGCGTGAGTTAGGCGGCCACTGACCCCATGACGCTGCCGTGCTGGTTGTAGTGGCCGGTGATGCTGTAGCTGGTGACTGGTCGCTGACTCATGCGAAAAAACACCATTTGACCAATCTTCAAGCCAGGCCACAGCGGCAACGGCAGTAGCTGGCGGCTGTTCTTCAGTTCTAAGGTCAAAACACTGCCATGCCAACCCGGATCCGCGTAACCGGCGTGCAGATTTTCGTATCCTTCCCGTGCGCGGCTGGACTTCAGGAAGAACAAGCCAGCGATGTTCTCTGGCATGTTGAAGACCTCGATGGTCTGAGCAAGGATGAATTGCCCAGGCTTCAGCCAGTAAGGATGGTCTGCAGTGGCACCAGTAATGCTGAGCGGACGCATGTCCAAGTCCTCAGCAGACTCGATCATGATCGTGCCACCAAGCCGTAGGTCAAGGCTGGCGGGATTGATTAGCTCTTCGTCGTAGTCCTGCACCATGCCATCGATGCACAGCGCTTTGATCTCGTAGTCGCAGAGGATGGTCATTGGTTAAGTGGGTAGTGGGCTTGACTACTGGGCTTCAAGCTCGTCAGCGAGCAAGCGCAGTTGTGAGCAATCAACAACCTCAACATTGAGGAGCTTGTATTTAAGTTGATCCGCAGCAGCTCGCAGTGCGGCGGCTAGTGCTTCAGGACTGATTTCGTAAGGATCTGCTGTCCAGTGACCGAGGTAAGCGTTAAACACCGCTCGTGCGGCAGGCGATAGTTCAGACATAGAAGTGGAAGCGACTACTGGGTTTCAAGTTCAATAGCAATGGCCAGAAGTTCGGCGCGTATTGCTGATGCGTTTACATCACAGCAAGAGTCATACGGAAGGCGTGGCGCTGGTACCACCTGATCCACAGCAGCTCGCAGGGCGGCGGCGGTGACCCACTGAACGTGACGACGCGGGGCGTAGTCCATTTCTCGGTATGCGGCATCTAGCACCGCCTGTGCAGCGGGGGAAAGTTTAGTCATTGGTTTTCTAGTTCGGCAGCGATGGCGAGGAGCTGGCTTCGTGTTTCTTGTCGCTGTCCACGTCGTATCTCTCGGCTGGAGTACACATCTCCTGCTGGCCTCATACCTGTCGGAGCTGGTTCATTCGGCACCACCTGATCCGCAGCAGCTCGCAGGGCGGCGGCAACTCGCTTGGATCCAACCAACGGTTTTTCGCAGTAGTACGCATCCAGCACGGTTTGTGCGGCAAGTGAAAGTTCAGACATGGAAATTGAGACGGGTCGTAAGCGGGCAAGTATTAGCTGATACCTGTTTTCAGGTAATACATGCTAATACCTGCCGTGTGCTACAGTTCTGGGGCTGATCAGAAAGCAGCAAAGCGGCTGGGGTGAGATCCAGTTGCAAAAGCGGTGGGGGTGACTTCCTGCCGCTTTTTAATGGGATGAGCGACCCCTAGGTTTGCGTCTACTCATTGAGTCCTGGGTGAGTACGGTAGCCCTCAAGCAGATCTTTTAATTTCTGCGCTTGTTCAGGCGTCCACTGCGGTAAGTCACTAAGATCTAGGACTTTTGATGACTGGCGTTTAGCCGACTCCAAAGCCTCAATCCGGCCCGCAAGAGCCAGAATATTTTTGCTGGTTTCGACGATGTGCTTGTGAGCCGCAGCTTCCAGTGTCTCGACCCTGGCGCGGAGTTCAAGGATGCAAGCATCACTGGCACCCACAACGGAACTTCTAACCCAGTCTTCACACTGTGCCCACTGTTCGGGGGTTGCTTTGTAGTCAGTCATCGAGTTGTTCCAGTGCGCGGCGGATGGTGTCCCAGTCCTTGGGTGACGGCCGCCATCCGTTCCCAGTAAAGAGCCTTCAGCTCCTCATCCGTCGGTGTGGAACAGCCTACGAGTACCCACTGCTTCCCATCCCACAGCTCAACAGGAGAGTTCTGAGGCTCGCCCTGCCACCTGAGCTCACCCACATGCGGTTCGTCAGTCATCAAGTTGCCTCAAAGTGAAATAGCTGAAAATTGAGTTAAACATGACGCCTATTTGTAAGTGGCTTAAGTGCCTCGATAGCGGCTCGGAGATGATTGGATGCTGTGTACACGTTGTCCACATCCCATCCCTTCACGGAGTCAGAGTAAAAAGACGGCAGATTTTCGTAGACAAGACGTAACTCAGTGATGAGTGTGTTCAGTTCGCTCTTGGCGTTCGCCCAGTTCATGTCAGTCATCGAGTTGCTCCAGTGCGCGGCGGATGGTGTCAAGGGAGTCCTTGGTGAGGATTGTTTTCCCAGTCATGTACCCCTCCAGTGCAGTTAGGGCCTGCTCCTTCAAGCTCGGCGGCTTGGGGCGGCGAGCGGACTGCAGGAAATCGCGTGCATTGCTGTCCGACAGTTCCATCAGCGCACAGCACGCCTCCAGCTCTTGATCGGCGCCCCATTGGGCGGCTTTACGGGCTAGGCCGTACTTGGTGGAGTGATCTTGCATCCACTGCTCTATTAGATGCGGCGGTGGGGTGATGGGGTGTTGTTGTGTCATGCCTGCTGCTCTGCATTCTTCCAGCGTTTGCGGCACACGATGTCGCTGACGTGCGCCACGCTGATGCCGTAGGTGATCGAGATGTCGAGCATGGTTTGGCCGCCAGCGTGCAATTGGCGGATCTCGATCGCGTTCTGCGGCGTCAGCACCGCAGTGCCTGGAATGTGGCCAGCCCTAAACCTGCTCATGATGCAATAGCAAACGACGCATGTACCAGTCAGCCTTGCCGTAATCTTCATCGGCATTGCCCTTGTGCTCAGCGCGCCACAAATACTTGATGACGTTGCCTTTGCAGTAAGCGCTGAATCCAGTATCACCAAGCGCTGCCTTGATGGCTTGGATGCACTCAATGTCGCCGTGCTTGTAGTGCGGCGGATGATTGACAAGATCAGTCATTGCCCAGTGCCTCCGTCATGTCGCGTTTGATCAGTTCAACAATGCGCTCTTGATACAGCCCGGTGTAGGTGCTGCATGTACGACCGCTGCGGGCATACAGCCACTGCAGATAATCGTCACGGCGCTGCTCAGTTTTGTAATTGATCATCTTGCATTAGCTCCAGGAGTTCAAGAATATGCGTGGCAAATGCCACGTGGGTCATCACTGCATGGGTGCCGGGAGGGCGCCCGTAGGACGCCTCCCACCACTCCTTGAATGCAATATCAAGTGTGGTTTGATTCATCAGAACACAGGCTCTTCGCTGGTGGTTGCTGCGCCGCGTGGCATGAATTCAAAGCGCTGGATGCTGAGCACATGCTTGCTGCGCTTGGCACCGGTTTCCTTGTCGTTCCACTCTTGCCGGCGTACGGCACCGGTCACAAGGATGCTGTCGCCTTTTTTGAGCTTATCAACGATCAGCTCAGCAGACTTACCCCAGATCTCGCAGTCGATGGCGTTATTGATCCAGTTGCCGTCTTTGTCTTTGCCTTCCTGGATGCCACCTGCGAAGTTGGCAACCATGGTGCCAGATTCAAAAGCACGCAGTTGCGGGTCGGTAATGATGCGAACGATGCCGGTTGCGTAAAGGCTCATGTCAGTTCAGTGGTGTGATGCCGTTGGCTTCTTCAAAAGCCAAGACTTGTGCAAGGGGATAGCGAACACGTGGCGTGCCAGCTGGTAGGCCAATGCGTGGTGCAGTGATGTAGGCAGGGCCAATACCGCGTGCACGCTGGTTTTTGATGGCTGCTGGCTTCAGGCCCCAACGTGCTGCCAGTTCGTCAGTGGTGAGAAAGGGTTCAGTCATCAGCAAATGGATCCTCAGTGGCAGGTGCTAGCTCAGCCTCTCTGGCCAGTGCTAGCTCCATGAGCTGCCGGTTTTGCTCATCGCTGAGGTCAGGCTTGCGCTTGTCCATGCGCGCTACCACCTCCTGCAACTTGTCCAGCGTGTCAGCCTTGGCGATAGCAGCCTTACCGGCTTGAAACAGCTTGGCGTCGCCCGCGGGCAGTGCAGGTGCGGCGGTAACGGTCACCGGCTCGACCTCGGCCTGCTGCATCTCATCGGTGCTGTAGACGCCGGACATGTCAGCGGGAAACGCCTTGCGCAGTGCCAATGCCTCAGAGCATTTGGCGATCATCGCGGCGCCCATCTTTGACCACAAGCCTTGGCCGGCGTTGTAGTCAGCAAAGCGTGCAACGCCAGTAAATGGATGGTTGGCACCCTTGCGCCAGATAGTGGTCTTGGCCGCGGCAGGTGGCTTGCTGCCCAGCCATACATCAGTCCACTGGCCATCTTCGCCACACCACTCAGTGATGCTGCCGTCCAGTTGGCCGGTGCGCTCAGCAATGGCACGCAAGCCGTCGATGCCGGCTTGGATGGTCATCTTGCCGCCACGCTTGATGGCGTAGATCTGCTTGCTGAATGGATCCAGTCCAGTGCGCTGGCAGGCGTAGGCAAACAGGCGCAACTCGTCATTGCTGCAGCCAGGCGCAATGGTGGTTGAGATCAGCTGCGTTTGCTCTGGAGTCCAGAGCGTGATGCTAGAAGTCATCGGATGTGATAGTTGGGTTGGCAGTTAATGCCCATGAAGGCAGGCTGAGCGCTTGGCACGTGTCGCCGTAACCCGGCCACTCCTTGGTGGCTTGGCAGTCGGCGATCACGCGCATGTCACGTTGCCGCAGCTCATCACCAGCAGCCATGGCCGCGGCGTCCAGCTCGTAGACCGCAACCGCGTACGGAGCAGTCTTTTCAACGGCAATGAACACAAACCGCTCAGCACCGTGCAAGCCGGCTAGGTAGTGGCGCGCTTGCACATGGTAGCGAAAGGTAGCCACGCTACGGGCGAAGCCGGCAGGGCTGGCATCCGTGGTGGTCTTGAGATCCACCACAGTGGCGCCGGTATACCAGTCAGGGCGGCACTTGCAGCGCAGCCCAGTGGCGGCATCATCCCACCAGAAGGACTGCTCAGCCTTGCCATGGGCAAACAGTGCAGATGCTGCGGGATGACGATGCACGCTGTCTGCCATGCAGTTGGCGGCCATCATGTCGCCAGCGGTAACTGCCTCAATGCCAGCAGCAGCCATGCGCTCTGCTTGCTCCTTGCCGGCTTTGGTGTTGCGTGGAGCGCAGACGCCATAGCGGCCTGCTAGCTCCCCCGGTTCGAGCACTGCGCAATGCACCAGTGATCCAAGCCGCATGGCAGCAGTTGGTTCAACCGGCATCCGGAGTGGGTTGATGTATCGCGCCCAGTAGTGGTAGGGCGACTTAGCTACTGCGTGCAGGTGGCTGGCGCTGACGGCGGGGTCGGCGTGGTACTGCTCGTTGCTGATGGTCATACCGCTGCCCCACTGCGCAGCTGGCGATGCATCCGGCTGGCGGTGCCGTAGGTGGCGACCAGTTCAGGGAACGCATCCATCAGGCGGCGCTTGTTGCCGGGGTCGGCTTTCATGCCAGCGGCAGCTAGCGCTTGGAAGAATCCACCGCCGTGCTGGTAGGCAGTGGCAAATGTCCAGTAAATGTCTGATTCGGTCATGGCTTGAGTTGCTCTTGGCAGGCGTGATGGCTGTAAGCGGGCTGCTGGCGGCCGGTGTCATAGGCCATTGCCCAGACACCGAAGATGATTGCCAGCACGGCAAAGCGGTTCAGATTGTTCATGCCATCAGCGCCTTACGGACGCGATAGGTGGACAGGTTGAGGCGGTCGGCAATGCGCTTCTGGCTCAGGCCAGTGCGGCGCAG
>Ga0315904_10001634_pt1 | contig 35574 bp, 30 predicted proteins | sample LakEriMetagenome_6_FD_203529 | JGI IMG/M metagenome (GOLD analysis project Ga0315904, IMG submission 203529) | Freshwater fungal communities from buoy surface, Lake Erie, Ohio, United States - Buoy 12 MA120 | ecosystem: Environmental > Aquatic > Freshwater > Lake | place: USA: Lake Erie, Ohio...
TCTTTTCATCAATGATCGTTACCTCACTGGCAAAAGAACTCGGTGCATCTGAACCGGGATAACGATCAAGCTGGAAGTCTCGGCAAGCGATGGCAAACGGCAGATCTATTCGGGTTGAACCATATTCTATTTCATAAGTAAGGCCACCTAATGTGAATACTTCCCTTTCCGGAATTGCATTGATACCTCCTTCAAGGTCTACCAATTTCGATTCCTTACCATCCGTAATACGCACCGTCAGGTAATCCGTACCAACGTCCTTCCTTCCGGAAGGCAGTAACATCCTCTTCGCATGATTCAAGACCTGCTTAAACACGAATTGCTGTTGTCCGGTTTGATATAGTGTGGTTGTCATGAATGGAACCGCTGAGTCAGTAGGTACCTCTATGAAGAGGGAATCAGGAACGTCCATGCCGGATTGTCTGAATTTCTGCATTTCCGACATCGGAAGATACCTCATAGGAACCTTGGATTTCATCATTACCTTTTGTCCTTCTCTAAACACCTCAATACCGGGCATCGCATCCTTCTTCTCAAAAGAAAGAGCAACATCTCCGATCATCAGGAATCCTCCCGGCTCGACATGATTCGGCTGCATACCGTTCGTCATGATCTCCAATACCTGACCGTTGATGGAATCATTCACTACCAAGGTGTCAACAAGGTTATTTCGAAACCCGACGTATTCGATCCTGATCGGACTCTTGTGGTTCGGAAATTCAACAGGGATCGAAAAATCGTTCAATTCCATCCCCATTGGTTTAAGCTCAGTCATGTACATTTTCTCGGCATAGGTATACTGGAGTTTACCGTCATTGATCCTGAACCAAAGATGAGGCTCATGTGAATAAATGAAGTTGGACTGAGAACCCTCCCTGATCAGCATTAAACCCTCAAAGCTCACAAAACGAGTAACCGCAGCTCCTATGATAATCACAATGAACGACAGGTGGAACATGAACATTGCGATCTTTTCCCGCTGATACATGCGATATCTAAAGATGTTGGCTATCAGAATAATCGTCAAATACGCGAGGAGAATCTCAAACCAAAGCGCATTATAGATCAAGATCTTAGCAGTCTGAATATCATAGGTTGATTCGATCAGCGTTGCCCCACCAATGGCTACCAGAAAAATGATCATTGCGACAGCCATCATGCGCATTGAAAAGAGTGAGCTGAGGATTCTATCCATTCGGTCCGTTTATTAATGCAGCAAAAATAGGCATTGACTACCTATTTATTACTTAATGATCTAAAAAATGGTACTGATCACGCTATGGAAGAACATTCGCTCTCGCTATTTGTTTTCAAGTTGAACTTATGTGCTTTTTGAAATTCAAGAATTCATAGTTTAACATTGTATTCCTATTCATTGTAAATGGCCAACCAACGGGAAATCTTTACACCGAAATGTCAAGCGATCTTATACGAGCCTCATCTTGTGATCAACAAGGTGCTTGACGGCCATACCCTTGATGCCAATGATATTCTGGAGTTGAAACAGGCCAACATCTCATTGACCGAAGGCAAATTATATGCTATTCTTGTTTTGTTCGGAGCCATGACGGAAGTGACACAAGACGCCAGAGAACTGATAGCCTCCAAGGAATTTCAACAAAACACCATTGCCAAAGCTTTATTGATCAATAACATAGGTCATCGTCTTCTTGGAAACTTTTATTTATCCGTAAACCGACCCCATATCAAAACAAGATTATTCACGGAACAGGAAACAGCGCTTAGCTGGTTGAGAAGTGAACTTCAAAAAAATCTCGATCAGGGCCAATCATCCAAAGAACACAATCAGGTTAATTTCTAATGACTAGGCGTATTATTCGTGGATTTCACCTATTAATATCCTCCTGTCCTTAAAAGAACCAGGGTACATGCCTCTTCTGTGAGAATATCGCTGTTCATCAGCATGGTGTTGAATTCAGGATTCTCCGTGCCCGGGTTGAAGATCACTCTTCTGGGTTCAAGAGAAATAATGGCACTGTAGAGTTCCTTTTGATGCGACGGGTTGATATATAACGTTATCGTATCTACCTTCCATTCAGTACTCCATAAGGTCTGAATGGGAACATCACCAATTACCCCTTGTCGTTTTCCGAAAGCTATCACCTGATATCCAAAAGATCGCAACAAACGAACGGCCATATTGGAATATCGGCCGGGATCTTCACTGGCGCCAACAACAAGCGTCACCTGAGGCCTTTCAATCACCGGCGAGAAGCAAGAAAAAATTCGACGCTTCGCTTGATCCTGCTCTCTATGTCTGTCGTATCGGCCTTATCAAAATCCTTTCCCGTGATCCGTTCAAAAAGCTCAATATATCGCTCCGTGATCGTATCGACGAATTCATCCGGCATGAACGGCATGGTCTGACCCTCCAATCCCTGAAAGCCATTTTCGATGAGCCACTGTCGTACGAACTCTTTCGACAATTGCTTCTGAGGTTCGTTTCGATCCTGACGTTCCTGATAACCATCTGCATAAAAATAACGGGATGAATCAGGAGTGTGTATCTCATCGATGAGGATGACCTCTCCATTTCGAAGGCCGAATTCATATTTGGTATCTACAAGGATCAGCCCTCTTTTGGCGGCCATTTCAGTACCTCGCTGGAAGAGTGCCCTCGTATAAGATTCCATTTTGGTATAGATCTCTTCCGGCACGATCCCTTTGGAAAGAATGTCTTCCCTGGAGATATCCTCATCATGACCTTCATCTGCCTTAGTAGCAGGAGTAATGATAGGCTCAGGGAATCGGTCATTCTCTTTCATTCCCTCCGGTAATGCTACACCACACAGCATCCTCTTTCCGGCTTTGTATTCACGTGCCGCGTGACCCGCAAGATAACCTCTGATGACCATTTCCACTCTGATCGGCTCACATGCATATCCAACAGCAACATTCGGATCAGGAGTTGCAACCAACCAGTTCGGCACAATATCCCTGGTAGCCTCGAGAAACATTGTCGCAACCTGATTCAATACCTGCCCTTTGAAAGGGATTCCTTTAGGAAGAATGTGATCGAAAGCAGAGATCCTGTCGGAGGCAACCATGACAAGCAAGTCGCCTTCCAGTGTATATACATCTCTCACCTTTCCTTTGTACACACTTTTCTGTCCGGGAAAATTAAAATCGGTCTTAACCAATGCGTTGCTCATGCTTCTTTCAATTTGTATTTATAGATCGTGTGGACGATGATGATCCTTCCTTTTTTCTTTATCTCGCTGCATGCGCTCATTTTTCTCGATCTCCTCGGCTTTGTCAAAGGCATCTACGATTCTTTTAACGAGGCTGTGACGGATCACATCACTTTGTCCGAGCCTGATGATACCTATACCCTCAACGTCCTTGAGAATATCCAGCGCATAAGCCAGTCCCGACCGCTGACGATGCGGTAAATCAACCTGACTCATGTCCCCTGTGATCACAAACTTTGCCGTCATCCCCATTCGGGTTAGGAACATCTTCATCTGCATGGATGTAGTGTTCTGCGCCTCATCCAGGATCACAAAAGCCTTATCCAAAGTTCTTCCGCGCATGAAGGCTAATGGGGCTATTTCAATGACACCGAACTCGATCATTTCCCTCAGCTTTTCAGGCGGGATCATGTCGCGAAGTGCGTCATAAAGCGGCATCAGATAAGGATCGAGTTTTTCTTTAAGATCACCCGGAAGAAACCCAAGATTTTCACCTGCTTCTACAGCCGGACGCGTTAAAACAATGCGCTTTACTTCTTTATTCTTCAGGGCTCTAACTGCCAGTGCAACGGCCGTATAGGTCTTACCGGTTCCCGCAGGTCCAACTGCGAAAACCATATCATTCTTATCGACGGCCTGAACCAGTTTTTTCTGGTTGAGGGTGCGCGCTTTGATCTTGACCCCCTGATTGCCGTGGACGATCGTCTCCGATCCGTCATCGGACGAGATCATTTTCTCTCCCTCTTCGAGCATAAGGTTGTCAATGTTGTTTTCCGTCACACTATTATACCGGTGAAAGTGCTGCAAGATAAGATCGAATTTCCGTTCAAACTCATCCATTACCTCTTCATCCCCGGTCAATGTCAGCACATTGCCGCGCGCAACTATCTTCAGTTTTGGGAAAAAACTTTTTATGTGCTTCAAATTGGTGTTGTTAACACCGAAAAGCTCTGCGGGGTTGACCCCTTTGATTTCGATCTTTTTCTCCTGCAAGGTGAATTATTTGTCCTACAGCTAACTGAAAATAGCCCGATTAAACTTATTTTTGAGCCAAAATTAGGAAATAATTCGGGACAAAAAACGACCCTCGGAAGCCGTATGAAAATTATAACTCTCACCACGGACATGGGTGTTCAGGACCACTACTCAGCCGCTCTCAAAGGAGCGATTCTAAGTCGGGTTCCTGAAGCCAGGATCGTTGATGTTTCGCACACCGTCAAACCCTTTGATTTGGTACAGGCGGCTTTTTATGTTTCCAGCTGTTTCATGGATTTCCCTGAAGGAACGGTTCACGTGATCGGTGTTGATAGTGAACCCATGGTCAATTTTTCAGGTTCGGAAGGATCTTTTCCGTCGGTCATGCTTTTCAAGGGACACTATTTCATATCTAATGACAACGGATTTTTCGGTGCTCTAATTGGCGAAGATCGGCCCGATGGTTTCTACAGGATCGACGATGTACTTTCCAACGTTTCTCTGTTCCGGTTCCCTACCAAGAATATGCTTATACCTGTTGCGTGCCGCATATTGAACGGAGAGAAGATCGAAACCTTTGCATCGGAGTTTCCATCTTTCAAACGGGCTTTTTATCAGAATGCCGTTCTTGAGCAGAACCTCATCAAAGGAAATGTCATCCACATCGATAACTATGGGAACCTCATCACCAATGTGCATCAATCCTTATTCGATCGTTTTGGAAAAGATGTTCCGTTCACGATCTATTACCGTCACAAGGACTACCACATCGATGAGATATCTCCCACCTATAATGCCGTACCGAGCGGAGAGAAAGTTGCTGTTTTTAATAGTAACGGCTTACTTGAGATTGCTATCAACCGAGGCGCTAATGCAGGGAGTGGAGGGGCGGATAAATTATTTGGTGTGCGTGTAGGCGACATCGTGAGAATAGAGTTCACTCCAAGAGGATCAAGAACAACCATTGAATCTTTGTTTTAATGCTCATAAGGATCGTTAAGCTTCATTTTCAAGACGACAAGGTGGAAGATTTCCTGTCGTTCTTCGAGATCATCAAGGAACAGGTAAACAATTTCCCAGGCTGCATCGGCATGAAATTATTACGAAGTATTGACGATCCAACCATCGTTATGACCTACAGTCACTGGGAAACTCCGGAAGATCTTGAGCGCTACAGAACCTCAAAAACGTTTGGCGAAATATGGCCTTCCATAAAACCATGGTTCAAGGAAAAACCTGAAGCCTGGAGCGTTTATGAGTATTTCAACGGCTTCAATTCCAAAGGGTCTTTAGTGCAATAATTCCAAATTTTACTTTGTCGCCTCGAATTTAAGCATACCTTTACAGTAATTAATTTTTTACCAATGAATAAAGGAACAGTAAAGTTCTTTAATGAATCAAAGGGATTTGGCTTCATTATCGACGAAGAATCAAAAAAAGAATACTTCGTGCACATCACTGGTCTTGTTGACAAGATCAAAGAGCACGATGTAGTAGAATTCGACCTTCAGGAAGGAAGAAAAGGATTGAATGCAGTGAATGTAAAGTTGGCGTAACGATATATTTATTCAGCGATTCTAAAAGTCCTGTCTCATGAGGCAGGACTTTTTTATTAACACCCTCAATGGGCATAACGTCTGAGTAAACGGACATCTTCGTTTAAAAAGGAAATCTTAATTTTGACACTGCAATCAATAACAGCTAATGAGAGCACTTTATTTCAAGGAAATAAAAAGTTTCCTGAGTTCGATCATAGGATACATTTTTATCCTGATCTATCTGATCGCCTCAGGACTGCTGCACTGGGTCATCCCCAATTATAAGTTCTTCAACGCCAACCTGCTGGAGAGCGGCGAAGCAAGTCTCATCCCATTCTTTGAGATTTCCCCCTTCATTTTCATGATCCTGATCCCGGCAATCACCATGCGTATGATCGCGGAAGAACGAAGGACTGGGACCATTGAGCTTCTGTTCACCCGACCAATTTCCGACCTCAACATCCTGCTTTCAAAATACCTGGCCGGTGTAACACTTGTTTTTCTTTCCATCATCCCGACTGTTATCTACTACCTTTCCATGCATTATTTAGGAAACCCGGTAGGAGTTCTTGATGATGGCGCCACGATCACTTCCTATATTGGTCTGTTATTATTGGGCGCTGTGTTCGTATCGATTGGGCTATTTGCGTCATCCCTGACCAGTAATCAGATAGTTGCATTCATTATAGGTGTCTTCCTCTGCTTCGTTTTCTATGTTGGCCTAAATCTGCTTGGCTCATATGTGCTTCTTGGGAAGCTGGACTCGATCATTCAGTATATCAGTCTTTCCTTCCATTACGGATCCATTATGAAAGGTGTTATCGATACTGCTGATCTTGTTTTCTTTCTGTCCATCATCGGCATCTTCATGTTTGCCGCATTGACCGTTGTTAAATCATCCAAGAGTTAAGACATGGCCAAAAGAACACTATCGAAAGGATTTTTCAACTGGACTTTTTTCGGGGTCTTCATAATCGGTATCATCCTGATCAATGTGATCAGTACATTTATGTATACCCGATTCGACATGACGGAAGACAACCGTTATTCGTTATCGAGCGGAACAGAGCGTTTCCTAGAAGACAAGGGCAATTTCAAGAACCGTCTGAGCATTAAGATCTATATGGAAGGCAATTTGCCATCCGAACTGAAGTATTTCCGAAACACTATTGAAGATAAGCTCAATGAGTTCAAGGAAATTGCCGGAAACAGAATTGAATACATTTTTATCGACCCGAACACAGGAACGGAATCCGATAAACAAGCGATGTTCGAGAACCTCTATGCGAAGGGCAAAGGGATCATTCCAATGGACGTAGTGTACATGAAGGATGGTGAGCAGACCCAAATGATGATCTGGCCCGGAGCCGTGATCGATTATGGTGGTTCAACGGTGAACACTATTCAGTTCCTTCCGGGGACTCAACCCGGAAAACCTTATCTGCTTGACGACTTGACCGGCTTGATCGAGAACTCGGTTAAAAACCTCGAGTACATGCTGATCAGCTCTCTGCGCAGAGCTACTCAGGAATCTAAACCAAGAATAGCCTTTCTTCAGGGACATGGCGAATTGACCTTTGCAGAGACACAGCGTGCCAGAGCATTGATTTCCAACTATTATTCAATCGCCGATATCACTATAAATGATTCCCTCGCAGCACTGGATGATGTGGACGGACTTATCATAGCGCGTCCACGCTACCGATTCAGTGATAAGGATCTCTATATCATTGATCAATTCGTCATGAATGGCGGGCGACTCATGTGCTTACTGGATCCATTGTATCTCAATGAGGATAGCCTCAACGCACGAGGCGTGACGCATACATTGCGCTATAATACCGGAATAGAAAGGATGTTGTTCGATTATGGACTCAAGATCAATGACAACTATGTGGTTGACGCAATGTGTGCACCTAAGTCAGTTCCTTTCGCTAAGCAATCTGTTATTCCATGGTTTTTCCATGTGCTGGCAACTCCTACCTCACATCCTATAGCACGAAATGTGGAACCGGTCTCTCTGAAGTATACTAGTGAGATCCAGTTCGTCGACAACAAGAAGCTGGCCTTATCTCCGGTATTAACGTCCTCCACAAATTCAAATGTAACGGGACTTGCTCCAATGGTCAGCCTCGCAATGCCGCTCAACTACGGCCCTAAACCTGAACTGGTGGAAAATCCGGAAGATGAGAGCAATAAGCGGTGTCTGGCTGGAATCGCTGAAGGATACTTTGACTCTCATTTCAAGAACAGGATAGTTGATGAATTCGCCAAGAATCCTTTGGCCAAGTACAAGGAAAGCAGTACGATGGAAGGTAAAGTGTTCCTGATCGGAAACGGCCGATTCATTGCCAATAAGTATGATTCCATGCCGTCACGTTCCGGAAATGGATTCATGTACAGACCTCAGGCCATCAATGATCTTCGCATGGATCCTGACCTTGCCCAGCTCCGGATCCCTCTCTTCTTTGGGAATCAGGAATTCTTCCAGAACATGGTCGATTATATGATGGGGGACAATTCCGTGATCGACATCCGAAGCCGTCAGATCGACATTAGAAAGATCAATGGTGAAAAGGTGAAGACCGAAGCAGGCTATTACAAGACCATGAACATGCTTATTCCTATCTTACTTGTTCTGGCACTTGCATTTGTAATGGCGGCAATCCGTAGAAAAAGATATGCTCAATAAAAGCGTATGAACAGGAAGAAACTCATTATTCTCATTGCCTCTATAGGAGTAGTTGCCGGACTGGCATTGCTCACCATGAAACTCATGGGCAAAAAAGGGAACTCGATCACTGAGCTTATCGAGTTCAACATAGAAGATACTGCCGCAGTGGATAAGGTCATTATTACAGATCCATTCGGCAACAAAATGGAGATCATCCGCGATGGAGTCTACTGGACCGAAAGCAACGGAAACTGTATAACACAGACCAACGTGCAATTCATTCTTGAAGCCTTCAAAAATGTCGAGTTCAAGGGTTACCTGCCTGATAATTCACATAAACAATTCATCAAAGTAATGTCCGCTCAGAGCACCAAAGTGGAGATCTTTCAGGATGGAGACTGGGTCAAAACCTGGTATATCGGCCCAGCCGCTCAGGATCACTATGGTCAGATCATGCTATTGGACGATGCAGAGTTGGGGAAAAGTGATATTCCTGTCATGATGAAGATCAAGGGAATGCAGGGCATCATTGAACCGCGCTTCTTTGCAGACAAGCGCAAGTGGATGTGCACCAATATTTTCCGACTGACGATCGACAAGATTTCCAAAGTCGATGTTCGATTCTATGATGAGCCGTCACGCAGCTTTACAGTTACTAAAAAGAAGAACAAACTTGACGTCTATCAACAGGGTAAAAGACTCAGCAGGGTTGATACGGCCATGATCTACCGTTACCTTCAAAATTACCGCAAGATCCATTTTGACCACCCGAACTATGAACTGAACGCCAAACAGATCGACAGTGTGAAACGCTCACAGCCTTTTGGAGTGCTCACGGTTACAGAAACAACGGGGAAAGCCACTAAACTCAGAATGTTCAGGATCAAATCTGAATTTGAACAGCGTAACGAGTTTGGGAATATCGTAATGGATGACATGAACAAATTCTGGTGCCAACTCCCTGACGGACAGCTGGTAAAATGCCAGTATTTCGTATTCAATCCGTTATTATTGGGCCATGTCTATTTTCCAATGGACATGAGCTCCATCAAGATGAACATGGCCCAACCCGAGCAATAAAGGACCAAAGGGGCAGGACTGGAAATGTTGATAAAATTGTAAAAAAACAGTTCGAATCAAGCCTCGATTCGATGCACCTTTAATAGTTTTGAAGTAAAATAGACCGAGAATGAATTTTATTGTTTCAAGTACTTCACTCTTAAAACATCTGCAAAGTATTTCAGGGGTTCTGAGCACCAGCAACACCCTGCCCATTCTGGATAATTTTCTGTTCGAGATCGCAGACGGTCAGTTGACCATTTCTGCTTCAGATCTTGAGACGACGATGAGAACGACCATGAATGTGGATGCCAATGAGGCAGGTAGGATCGCGATCCCGGCAAAGCTTCTGCTCGATGTGTTAAAGAATCTTCCTGAACAGCCGTGTACATTCTCTATTGATAAGACAAACTTCTCTGTTGAAATAGCTTACGACAACGGAAAATCGAAAATGGTTGGATACAATGCGGATGAATTTCCTCGTACTCCTGCGATCGAGAACAGCACAACGATCAAGATCTCCGGTGATATCATTTCCAAGGCCATCAATAAAACACTGTTCGCTACAGGAAACGACGACTTACGTCCGGTAATGAGCGGCGTATTCTGTCAGTTCACGCCACAGGACATCACTTTTGTTGCTACGGATGCACACAAACTGGTGCGTTACCGTCGTGCGGATTCAGAGTCTGCAGGAAGTTCATCCTTCATTTTACCCAAAAAACCGTTGAACCTGCTGAAATCAAACCTGTCAGGTGACGAAGAAGTTCAAATGGACTACAACGAGTCGAATGCGGTATTCACCTTTAATGATATCGTTTTGATCTGCAGACTGATCGATGGTAAATACCCGAATTACGAGGCAGTCATCCCTAAAGAGAACCCCAATGTACTCTTAGTTGACCGACAGCAGTTCCTGAGTGCGATCCGACGCGTTTCCATATTTGCCAACAAAACGACTCATCAGATCAAGCTTAAGCTGGCTGGATCCGAACTTTCACTCTCTGCAGAGGACGTTGACTTCTCCAACGAAGCGAATGAGCGTCTGACCTGTAACTATGACGGTGACGACATGGAGATCGGTTTCAATAGCCGCTTTCTGCTCGAAATGCTGAATAACCTCGATACTCCCGAGGTACGTCTCGAAATGAGCGAACCGAACAGAGCAGGACTACTAATGCCTGCAGTCAAGGACAACGAGAATGAAGATGTACTCATGCTGGTTATGCCGGTCATGCTGAACAGATAAAATCAACCGCTCGAATGAGCGGTTTTTTTGTGTGCGCTATGCTCTTTCAAAGATCTTGCGTAAATTTAGAATATGTCAACATTCCGGAGTCGTCATTGTGCTAGTCTCATCATTTCTACACTCCTTCTGATATCTTCCTGCGGATTGAAGTACACCGCGCCGGAATCACCGGAATCCTTTCAACAACGAAGACAAGAAAAGGTCAAAACTTATGTCAGGAAGAACCTGGGAATAGATTCCGTCACCTTTGAAGCTGTTGCTTTCGGCAAGACCAGTATAATACGCCCACCTTCCTTTCGAATGCTTGACTCCTTATACAGGATTAAATATGTGAACGAAAAGGAGGGAATCTATGACCGTGAACTGGACAAAATCATTCAAGCGGAACGACAGGCTCTTCAGAAAGACACAGGAAAGATCAAATACATCGAAAACCTCATTTTCACATACATTCAAACGGATGATTCCACATTTGGGTCCTCGACATTTTCTAAGAACTACGTGAATATCGACCTGACGCTTGATCATGAACTGAACGTGCAAAACGAATCGGTTAATAATACCATTGTGATCCAGGATTCTTTGGATGAGACCTACAGGCGCTTTCTGTTCAGAGAATCATTCATCTATCCGGGATCGTATCCAACCGAGGAGGAATCGATGTTCTACGACTTTTTCAATGAGAAGATCGAACAAAGTAGTGTAGCAGAAAAAGACGAATTGATCATTCATACCCTCACCGTAATGCAGCTTGCCTATGCCCGAAAAACACTGAACACAGCAAAGATCATTTACAGACTCGCCCAACGAGAGCTGGATAAAAAATATCCTTTTAGAGAAGATGAAGTTTTCACGGAGATCTTCACTTCGTCCTCAAATAGAACTGAAGAACATGTCAACGGCTATTGGTTCAATGTAATTTTTAAAAACAGTATGAACCAGCGCGAAATGGAAGTTTTTTTTCGTTTTGATGACGTCTACAGATTGACAGTAATGACTGAACTGTGATCAAAACAATTTTACAGAACCAGCAGAAAGGCTGTGATCAATTCCGGCAACTACCCAGGGCATTCCTACCGTAAAATCAGCATTCACTCCAACTGGATCAGACCCGTTACTCTTTCTGATGCAGTAGTTCCTCTCACCATGCGAGATCAGAATGAACAAACCTCTATCCTCAATGAAAACCTTCTCTTTATCTGTACTCATATTCCATCTTTTTCCGTCCAGATCATGATAAGCGATCTCACCGGGATAAAGTCGGACATAATTCTCTGCAAGAAGTATCACCTTGTCAAACTTTGACCTATCCTTTAGTAAATAGAAACAATGAATTTTAGAGCCGATCTTATAGATCATTACAGGTTCTGAATGATTGAACACTCTGAATTCCACATGATCCATTCGATCGAATCTGGCAATGGTAATCCATGAAATGCCGGAAATCAGGAAAACAGCCGAAAGAGCAAGCCGAAATTTACTTTTCAGAAAGCCAAACATGAAGAGAGTACCCAGACCGATGAGGATCACCTGCCAGATGTTCATCGTGAAACCATAGGCGACGGCCCCCGGCCATGATTCAACCCAGGAGAGGAACCAGTTAGTTGTCCATAATACACCATTTAAAATGGCAACCAGAAGCAAGTTAAATCCGGGAATCCTTGCAAATACGAGAAAAGCAATCCCCATCCCCAGGATCAATCCTGAGGTGATCATCAAACCCAGATTGGAAACAATGAAATAATTGGGGAACTGATTAAAATAATACAACGATAAAGGGGTTGTCATGATCTGTGCTGCAAAACCGATAGCAGTCCCCTCCCATCCTTTCCTCAGCCAATAATTACTCACTTCGAATGAATAATAGATCGGCTTGTAAAACACAAAAATGCCAAACATGGCCAGATACGAAAGCTGAAAGCCTATGTCATACAATACATAAGGATCAAACACCATCAAGACAAAAGCAGTGAAAAATAAAATGTTCAGTGGATCATACTTTCGCGACACAAATTGAGATACAACAAGCATACTGAACATAAACACCGCGCGCACTACAGATGGAGATGAACCTGTTAAAAAGGCATAGAACCAGAAAAAGAGGATCAAGCTTAATAGTGCTGTGCGCCGGTTGATGAATTTTGAAAAACGTTCAAGAACAAACATGAGCAAATAAAGGATCAAGCCGATGTGAAGTCCTGAAACAGCAAGGACATGCATTGCTCCCGTATTCTTAAAGTTTTCCTTGGTTTCCGTATCCAGGAGTGATTTTTCTCCAAGCACAATGGCTGCCAACACTGCCGCCTCCTGTCCTTTAAAATGTGTTTTGATGGTTCGCATGCAGTATTCACGGACACCGCTTGTCAGTTGATCGACCAGGTTCATTCCCGGTCCTTTCAATACTTCATACTGATCCTCTGAAGCAAAAGAGATCAATCCAATCCCCTTGTCTCCCCAATACTTTGCCGCATCAAATTCGCCGGGATTGCCTTTATTAACAATCCTGTTCAGCTCAGAGACCAGAACCAGCTTGTCCCCCTTCTTCAGAGGTTCATGTTTTTTCTCCAAGAAGAGCAGCAATTTCGCATTACCCTTATCCAAACCACTGTATCTGTGGATCAATCGCACCTCCCCGACTACACGCGTCCAATCCGTTGCCCCCTCCTGAACCTCTTTGATTTCTGCAACCAGCGGCCTCCCATTTACATGGTTTTTCAGCACCGTCTCCGCTTCATGATCATGACTTTTTAATTGCATCAATCCAATTCCGGTAAATACCATCAGAATATTCAGTGCTGCCAAGTACCATACACCCCTAAGGAATCCGACATAATCAGCCAGAATAAAGACAACTCCTACCGATATTGGTATAAAAATAAATACAGAATGGAAGGACAATCCCCGACCTAAAAGGATCCCGCACATTAAGGCAAGGCAGAGAACAATGAATGGGTGTCGCTGAAGCGGATTCACAGTGGTGTGGTTGAATAGTCTCGGTAAATATGCAAAATAATTTACTTAAATTCAATGTCTTTTCATCCGTTTAATGGCACTCGGATTTGTGTGTTGGATTCATTATCTTTGCACCCTAATTTTTGAGTGCATGATCAATGTTACCCTTCCCGATGGTTCCGTGAGACAATTCGAAATGGGCACTACATCCCTGGATGTAGCCAGAAGCATTTCGGAAGGACTTGCGAGAAATGTACTGGCTGCAAAAGTTGACGGTCAGGTAATCGATGCTACACGTCCACTTACTGCAGATTGTATGCTTCAATTGCTCACCTGGAATGACTCAGAAGGAAAATCTACCATGTGGCATTCGTCCGCGCACCTCATGGCAGAAGCACTTGAATTCCATTACCCCGGAATCAAACTGGCAATTGGTCCTCCGATCACAAATGGATTTTATTACGATATCGATTTTATGGAATATGGTATCACTGAGAAGGATCTGGAAAAGGTAGAGCAGAAAATGAAGGAACTCGCTAAAGAAAAGAATCCCTACATCAGAAAAGAGATCTCAAAAGCCGACGCCATAGCATATTTTCAGGAAAGACAAGATCCATACAAACTTGAGCTCATCGAAGGCCTGGAGGATGGGGACATTACCTTTTACACGCAGGGCAATTTCACTGATCTGTGCCGTGGACCTCACATTCCAGACACAGGATTCATAAAGGCGGTTAAACTCACTTCGATCGCAGGGGCGTATTGGCGAGGCGACGAAAAGAACAAACAGTTGACACGCATTTACGGGGTTACGTTTCCTAAGCAGGCAGAACTGGAAGAGCACCTTGAGAAGCTTGAAGAGGCTAAACGTCGTGATCACCGTAAACTCGGTAAGGAACTTGAATTATTTACCTTCTCTCAAAAGGTAGGACAGGGGCTTCCGTTGTGGCTGCCCAAAGGTGCTGCTCTTCGCGAGCGTCTGGAGAATTTTCTAAAAAAAGCACAACGCCAGGCAGGATATGATCAGGTGATCACACCACATATTGGAAACAAAGAACTGTATGTGACTTCAGGACACTACGCTAAATACGGAGCCGACTCCTTCCAGCCGATCAGAACACCTGACGTTGATGAAGAATTTCTGCTAAAGCCGATGAACTGTCCACACCACTGTGAGATCTTCAAATCAAAACCGCGTTCTTACAAAGATCTTCCGGCGCGATTTGCTGAATTTGGAACAGTATATCGCTACGAGCAGTCAGGAGAATTACACGGACTTACGCGTGTTCGGGGGTTTACTCAGGATGACGCACACATTTTCTGTACGCAGGACCAGGTGAAGGACGAGTTCAAGAAAGTGATAGATCTTGTTCTCTACATTTTCAAGACGCTGAAATTCGAAAAATTCAAGGCTCAGATCTCCCTTAGAGACCCGGAAAATCCTTCCAAGTACATTGGAAGTGATGAAAACTGGGAAAAGGCGGAGGGCGCTATCATTGAAGCCGCAGCGGAAAAAGGACTTCCTACCGTTGTTGAACTTGGGGAGGCTGCATTCTACGGACCAAAACTTGACTTCATGGTGCAAGATGCATTGGGCCGTGAATGGCAGTTGGGAACCATTCAGGTAGATTATAATCTTCCAGAACGCTTCGAACTCGAGTACACAGGAGCTGATAATGCGAAACACAGACCTGTAATGATTCATAGAGCACCTTTCGGTTCCATGGAGCGTTTCGTTGCAGTCTTGCTGGAGCATTGCGCTGGTGATTTCCCACTATGGCTTTCTACTGAACAATATGCGATCCTGCCGATCTCTGAGAAATATAATGAGTACGCAGAAAATATTTCGCAATTGCTAAATAATTACGATATTCGCGGATTCGTTGACGATCGTAACGAAAAGATCGGCAAGAAGATACGGGAAGCTGAATTGAAAAAAATCCCCTTCATGCTGGTTGTTGGTGAAAAGGAGGCTGAGAACAACGAGGTTTCCGTTCGCCAGCGCGGAGCGGGTGACAAAGGTTCGATGAATATATCGGATTTCAGTGACCTGGTTCGCAAAACGATCGAAGAAGAGCTATCGTCAAACCTTTAAATAATTAATGAGAAAAAACACACGAGGCGGCTTTGTTAAAAGGGAGGAGAAGGAAGAGCATAAGATCAATGAAAAGATCTTTGCCCGCGAGATCCGACTTGTAACGGAGGGACAGGAACCACGAGTAATGTCCACCAGTGAGGCCCTTAAACTGGCTGAAGAGCAGGAGCTCGATCTGGTTGAGATCTCTCCAAATGCAGTTCCACCGGTATGCAAGATCATGGACTACCGTAAATTCCTTTACAACCAGAAGAAAAAGCAAAAGGAATTAAAGGCAAAGCAGAGTAAGGTGGTGATCAAAGAAGTGCGTTTCGGACCGAACACCGACGACCACGACTTCAACTTTAAGCTGGCGCATGCCCGCAAGTTCCTTGAAGAAGGAAACAAAGTTAAGGCATACGTGTTTTTCCGCGGAAGGACGATCGTGTTTAAAGACAGGGGTGAGATCCTTTTGTTGAAGTTCGCTCAGGAACTCACTGACGTAGGGGCTGTTGAACAGCTTCCGAAGTTGGAAGGAAAGCGAATGATCATTATGATCAACCCAAAGAAAAAATAATCAGTTGACAATTGATATTTGACAATTGCCAATTGTGAAGATGCTATATAGAGTTAATTTTTAAAATGAAGAGAGATGCCTAAAATGAAAACTAAATCCAGTGCCAAGAAGCGATTCACGGTTACTGGAAGCGGTAAGATCAAAAGAAAGCACGCTTTCAAGAGTCACATTCTTACTAAGAAGTCGACAAAAAGAAAGCGTAATCTGACGCACGCAGGACTGGTTGACAGTTCTGACCTGTCTAATGTTAAATTGCAGTTGTGCATGAAGTAATCAGCTAAGGCTGTTTACTGCACGATTCGGTTTTTAGTATTTAACCCAATAATGAGTACCCAAGTCTTCTGAGATAACGAAGCACTCCTTATTAAAAACTTCAAATTATGCCAAGATCAGTAAATCACGTTGCTTCAAGAGCACGTAGAAAAAATTTCATGAAGCTGTCAAAGGGGTACTTTGGCCGCAGAAAGAATGTGTGGACGGTAGCAAAGAACGCGATCGAGAAAGGTCTCGTTTATGCGTATATCGGACGCAAGCAAAAGAAAAGAAACTTCCGTTCACTGTGGATCCAGCGTATCAATGCAGGAGCTCGTCAGCACGGAATGAGCTATTCTCAATTCATCGGAGCTGTTCACAAGAGTGGTATCGAATTGAACCGTAAAGTTCTTGCAGATCTTGCTCTAAACCACCCTGAAGCATTCAAGGCGGTTGTTGAAGCAGTGAAGAAGTAAAATTTGTTATACTCTATATAGGTAACGATCCCGGTGAATTTCATCGGGATTTTTTTAATCTAAGACATCCCATTTTCACAATTCGATTACATTTGCCGTACTAATTTTTTCGCATGTCGCTCAACACACAAAAGGCATCATTGGCCGGTGTTCTCATCACCATCGGGATCGTATTCGGAGATATCGGTACTTCCCCGCTTTATGTTTTTCAGGCCATCACGAGCCAAGGAACTAATTTTAATCCAGATCTCATCATGGGTGGGCTTTCTTGTGTGATCTGGACACTGATTCTGCTTGCAACAATCAAGTATATTTATTTCGCCCTGAATGCTGACAATAAAGGAGAGGGGGGGATCTTTGCCCTGTTCGCACTCTTAAAGGCCAAACGGATAAAATGGGTCATCATCCCTGCTCTTATTGGTTGTGCTACGCTCATGGCTGATGGATTTATCACTCCGGCGATCTCCATATCTTCAGCCGTAGAAGGTATCAACAATATTAACCCTGATTTCCCGGTACTTCCTGTTGTTGTTGGAATCATCATTCTCCTTTTCAGTGTGCAGCAATTCGGTACCAGTGCAATTGGCAAGGCATTCGGTCCAGTTATGCTCATATGGTTCGGTTTCCTCGGATATCTTGGTGTGATAAACATAGCCAAGAATCCGGATGTATTGGCGGCATTCAATCCATGGTACGCCTACAACCTAATTTTTAATGTAGACGGAGGTTTCTGGGTTCTGGGTGCCGTATTCCTGTGTACGACCGGAGCAGAAGCGTTGTATTCAGACCTTGGTCATTGCGGTAAAGGAAACATTCGGATAAGCTGGGGATTTATGTCCAGTCTGTTAGTTATCAATTATCTTGGACAGTCTGCGCTTTGTCTGCAAGACGGCTTTCAACTGGCAGCAAAACAAACCGTGTTCTATGCTATGGTTCCCGAAAACATTCTCCCATTTGCCATTGGAATTGCTACGGCTGCTACGATTATTGCTTCTCAGGCTCTGATCACAGGTGTGTTTACGCTAATGAACGAGGCCATTAAGCTGGACTTATGGACAAATCTCAAAGTGAAATATCCATCCGAACATCAAGGGCAGATCTATATACCGTTTATCAACTGGTTCCTGATGGCCGGCTGTTTGTTGGTGATCGCAGTATTCCAAAAATCATCAGCAATGGAAGCGACCTACGGTCTTGCGATCACTATCGACATGGTTATGACGTCAATACTCTTGTGCTATCTCCTGTTGCTGAAAAACCCGAAACTGAGGGCCTTCTATCTGGTAATCTTCGCAGTCTTCCTTACTATTGAGGGGATATTTTTGTTTTCCAACCTGGGTAAAATTGTCCACGGAGGTTGGTTTACGCTCATCCTAGCTGTGTCCTTCTTCTCGATCCTCTTTCTATATTATAAGGCAAAACAGTTGAGACGAAATATCACGGAATACATTTCCATGAAGAAGGTCATTCCTTTGCTGAACGATGTTTCGAGCGACAAGGATCTTTCTTACGAAGCTTCAAACCTTGTTTATCCAACACGAAGTAATACTCCAAATAAACTCGATTCGACAGTATTCTTCTCTCTGTTCAGAAAGCGTCCGCGAAAAGCAGGTGTTTATTGGTTTCTTCATTTAGATATTCTAAGCGATCCATGGGGCGTCCATTACACCGTTAATGAAGTGATCGACAAGAAGTGTTATTATGTAAATCTCCAACTTGGATTTAAGGAAGAACACCGTATTGAATACATGATGCGGAAGATCCAGCGGAAGATGGTAGAAAAAGGTGAATTGTCTGGTGACAGCGTATTTGAATCGGTAAAAGGAAAATTCAATGAACCTGACTTTAAATTCATTGTCCTTAACTCGCGAGTATCAATGGACAATAAACTGACTGGTTTCCAGTCACTTTGTGTTAAGGCATACCGCTTTGTAAAATCAACCGGATTAAAACCTGCTGAAGATTTTGGCCTTGATAAAACCAACGTAGCAGTAGAATACATTCCGATCAGTGTCACCAAGCAATTCGATCAGGAGATGATCGAGGATTTTGAGGATTATTCCCAGGAGAGTAAAGTAAGACTTACCAAAGGAGAAAAGTGATCCGATAAAAACGATACTTCAGGGGGCTCGATGCCCCCTTTTTATTTAAACAAAAGCGGGAGGCCCTTTCGAAACTCCCGCTTTCTCGTATGAAGATAAACTACTACTTACTTCTTGTCATTCACTTCTTCGAAATCCACATCCGTCACCTCATCGTTTGGATTGCCTGAGCTTTCTGTTGGCCCTGCATCACCTGACTGGTTAGCGGCATTGTACATATCCTGAGAAGCGGCCTGGAAGGCATTGTTCAGTATGTCAATTGCTGCCTGAAGGTTATTCATGTTCTTCGCTTCGAACTCCTTCTTCAGGTCAGTGAGTGCATCTTCGATCGGCTGCTTCTTGTCAGCAGGGATCTTATCACCATATTCTTTCAACTGACGCTCTGTTTGGAAGATGGTAGAATCCGCCTTGTTGATCAATTCAGCTTCATCACGACGCTTCTTATCTTCTTCAGCATGTGCCTCTGCTTCTGCCTTCATGCGCTTGATCTCGTCATCAGAAAGACCTGAAGACGCCTCGATCTTGATCGACTGCTGTTTTCCTGTTCCCTTATCCTTCGCAGAGATGTTCATGATACCATTTGCGTCGATATCGAATGTCACTTCGATCTGAGGTACTCCTCGCGGAGCCGGTGGAATATCTGTCAACTGGAAACGTCCAAGTGTCTTATTATCATTCGCCATTGGACGCTCACCTTGTAATACGTGGATATCTACGGATGGCTGATTATCTGAGGCTGTTGAGAACACTTCCGACTTCTTGGAAGGGATCGTTGTATTCGCTTCGATCAGTTTCGTAAATACTCCACCCATCGTTTCGATACCCAATGAAAGCGGAATAACATCCAAAAGAAGTACATCCTTCACTTCACCTGTCAATACACCTCCCTGGATCGCAGCACCAACTGCAACTACCTCATCAGGATTCACTCCTTTTGATGGAGCTTTGCCAAAGAAGCGCTCCACAGCTTCCTGGATCACAGGAATACGTGTTGAACCACCTACCAGGATCACTTCATCGATATCACTCGTTGAAAGCCCCGCATTCTTCAATGCTGAACGACAAGGAGCGATCGTTCTTTCCACGATCTCGGCGATCAGCTGCTCGAACTTTGAACGCTGAAGTGTACGCACAAGGTGCTTTGGAATTCCGTTCACCGGCATGATGTAGGGAAGATTGATCTCTGATGAAGTTGTTGATGACAACTCGATCTTTGCCTTCTCCGCAGCTTCTTTTAAGCGCTGAAGCGCCATTGGATCCTGACGAAGGTCAACACCCTCTTCAGATTTAAACTCTTCAGCCAACCAGTTGATGATCGCATCATCCACGTCGTCACCTCCGAGGTGAGTATCCCCATCGGTTGCAAGTACTTCGAAAACACCATCACCCAACTCAAGAACCGATACGTCATGTGTGCCTCCACCGAAGTCGAATACCACAATCTTCTGGTCAATTCCTTTTTTATCAAGCCCATACGCCAATGCTGCAGCTGTAGGTTCGTTGATGATACGCTTGATCGTCAATCCTGCGATCTCACCGGCTTCTTTTGTTGCCTGACGCTGAGCATCGTTAAAATAAGCCGGTACAGTTACTACCGCTTCCGTTACTTCATGTCCGAGGTAGTCTTCAGCTGTCTTTTTCATTTTCTGAAGGATCATCGCTGAGATCTCCTGCGGTGAATAAAGTCTGTCATCAATCTTAACTCTAGGGGTACTGTTGTCACCCTTTACTACATCATACGGTACACGTCCGATCTCTCTGGAAGATTCATCGAATGACGTTCCCATGAAACGCTTGATCGAATAGATCGTCTTTTTAGGATTTGTGATGGCCTGACGCTTAGCAGGATCTCCAACTTTGCGCTCACCTCCCTCAACAAAAGCCACTACTGAAGGCGTTGTCCTCTTTCCCTCTGAGTTGGCGATAACTACCGGCTCATTACCTTCCATTACGGCTACGCATGAGTTGGTAGTTCCAAGGTCAATTCCAATTATTTTTCCCATTGTTCTGAATTTTATTTCAACGTAAATCTGCAGCCCTCTAGTCAAGGTTTATGCCACGGGAAAAATTGAATAAAAGTCTGACAGAAGTGTCATCAAGTCTTTAAAATCTCCGGAAATAAATGCCGATTTGTCAGCAAGACTGACAGAATACATCAATCGAACGCCTTGAAGGAGTTCTGACTCATTTCAATGAGCTTTTCATATTGATCCGGTGTGAGATCAGAGTGATAGTAATGGATCGGATTTACTTTCTTACCACCTTTTTCCACTTCGTAGTGTAAATGCGGCCCGGTTGATTTTCCTGTGTTACCAACCAGTCCTATTAATTCTCCTCGTTTGATACGCTGTCCGCTTTTCACTTTAAACGCGCTCAAATGGGCATAACGTGTTTTGTATCCATAGCCATGATTGATCACGATGCATTTCCCATAACCCCATCCCGAATTTTCCAGGTCTTCCACCACTCCGTCTCCTGTAGCATAAACAGGCGTTCCGACCCTCGCTGTAAAATCCATTCCGGTGTGCATCCTGCGTGTTTTGTAGATCGGATCTATCCTGTAGCCGAAACCGGATGCCATTTGTTTCAGGTGTTTATTCTTTACAGGCTGAATTGCGGGAATGCTCGACAACATCTTCTCCTTATTCTTGGCAAGATCTATCAACTCTTTGAACGAAAGGCTCTGGCTATGCAGCATTCGTTCCACCTGATCCATTCTGTCCGAGGTCCTTTTCAGTAGTTCTGAATTCGTGTATCCATCGAGATAACTGTAACGGTCACTTCCTCCGACACCCATTATCCTCAGTTCCTTGGGGAATTCGTCTGCATACAACGCAACCCTGTAAAGGTCTTCATCTCGCTTCTCCATGTCCTTGAGCGCACGATCAACAAGATCAAGATCCTGATTAAGTCGGTGCATTTCAGTTTTATACAACTCAATTTCGCGCTTCAATAGTTTTTCCCTCGGTGAATCCAGTCTTCTTGAAAATAAAAAAGCAAGTACGATCCCTGTCACCAGACTTGGTGCGATCCATAACAGAAACCTCAGGATACGGGCACTCCAACCAATCGAAACCTCTTCGTAAGAGAGCGACTGAGGATTGTATCTGTACTTCTTTTTTGACATGGGGAGGCTAAAATAGGGATATTGGTACTATGAACATGTTAAAAAAAATGAATTCGACCGACACAGAGCGCTTTAAAATACGACTTGGACAAAGTCTGATCATGTATTTTCAGTTAAATTTGCAGCTCATTATACCAATCAATTTTCAGAATGAAAGTCTCCGAAATACGCGAACATTTTTTCAGATTCTTTGAATCTAAGGGACATTTGATCGTTCCATCAGCTCCAATGGTTGTGAAGAACGATCCTACCCTTATGTTCACCAATGCCGGTATGAACCAATTCAAGGATTATTTCCTTGGAAATGCTGTGCCTAAGAACAGAAGGATCGCAAATACCCAAAAATGTTTGCGCGTTTCAGGAAAGCACAATGACCTGGAGGAAGTGGGTGTTGACACCTACCACCACACCATGTTCGAGATGCTGGGGAACTGGTCATTCGGTGATTATTTCAAGGATGAGGCAATCGAATGGGCTTGGGAATTACTTACCGAGGTGTATCGGATCCCGAAGGACCGTTTATATGTAACAGTTTTCGAAGGTGATGAGAAGGACAATGTTCCGAAAGATCAGGAAAGCTATGCTATCTGGAAGAAATTCATCGATGAGGACAGGATCATTCTGGCTTCGAAAAAGGATAACTTCTGGGAAATGGGTGATACCGGGCCTTGCGGACCATGCACCGAAATACATGTTGACCTTCGCTCACAGGCAGAGCGAGACGTAGTGGATGGAAGGACATTGGTCAATTTCGATCATCCGCAGGTTATTGAGATCTGGAACAATGTCTTCATGCAGTTCAACCGAATGGCAGACGGTTCTCTGGTTCCACTTCCGGAAAGACATGTCGACACCGGAATGGGTTTAGAAAGACTCTCAATGGCCCTGCAGGCAAAGACTTCGAACTATGATACCGATCTTTTCCAGATACTGATCCGTCACATGGAGTCTGTTTCGGGAGTAAAATATGGAGAGACTGAAGATCATGACATCGCACTGAGGGTGATCGCAGACCACGTTCGTGCTATCGCATTTTCTATCGCTGATGGACAGTTACCATCAAATACAGGTGCAGGTTACGTGATCAGAAGAATCCTCCGTCGGGCAGTGAGATACGGTTACCAGACCCTGGGATTAAAAGAGCCTTTCCTGTGTGACCTTTCAGTTGTCCTTGGAAATGTGATGGGAGATCCATTCACGGAACTGATCCTGCAGAAAGAACTGATCCAGAAAGTAATTCGCGAAGAAGAGCAGAGTTTCTTCCGCACCCTGGAGCAAGGGATCAAGCGCATGGAGAATATCATCTCTCATCTTAAGGAAAATGGGGGCGACATCATTGACGGACTTTCCGTTTTTGAACTGTACGACACCTATGGTTTCCCGGTCGATCTGACATCGCTGATCGCACGTGAGAATGACCTGAGCATCGACGAAGAAGGATTCAATTCAGAATTGAACAAACAAAAAGAAAGATCAAGAGCGGCAACTGTCATTGAAACGGATGACTGGGTGATACTCACCGACGATTCCTTTGAAGAGTTTGTCGGTTATGATAACCTCGAAGTGGACGTCCGAATTGCCAAGTATCGTAAGGTAACACAGAAACAAAAGTCCTTCTACCAGCTGGTATTTAATCTCACTCCGTTCTATCCGGAAGGAGGTGGACAGGTCGGTGACAAAGGAGTTCTTGAGCACAAAGGGGAACACATTTATATTTTCGACACGAAAAAGGAGAACAACCTTATCGTACATCTCTGTGAAAAACTTCCTATGGATCCTTCCGTAACATTCCATGCGATCGTTGACCGGTCCCGAAGGGAATCATCCGCAGGAAACCACTCTGCCACACACCTGTTACATCATGCGTTGCGCGAAGTACTGGGAACTCATGTAGAGCAGAAAGGATCGTTGGTTAGCCCGGAATACCTTCGTTTTGACTTTTCTCATTTCGCGAAAGTGACGGATGAAGAGATTGATGCAATCGAGGATCTGGTGATCAACGCGATTCGGTCGAATATTTCACTTGATGAGCGAAGAGAAGTTCCGATGGAAGTCGCACAGGAAATGGGAGCAATGGCCCTCTTCGGCGAAAAATATGGCGATGCCGTGCGTGTAATCCGCTTTGGAGACTCTGTTGAATTGTGCGGAGGAACTCACGTACCTTCAACCGGTAAGATCGGCCTCTTTAAGATCGTTTCAGAAGCTGCTGTTGCGGCAGGTGTCAGAAGGATCGAAGCGATCTCCGGTGAAGCTGCTGAGAACTTCTATAAGGAAAAAGTAGGCAAACTGGACCATATAGCTGAACTTCTCAGAAATCCAAAGGACATTGTCAAGGCTGTTGAAGACCTGCAAGTGCGTAATATGCAGTTGCAGAAAGAGATCGAGCAGCTCATGAAGGAAAAGGCATCCGGCTTGAAAGACATATTGAAGTCCAAGATAGTTTCAACCAACGGAGTCAATTACCTGGGGGAAATCGTGGATCTGGATGGTGGATCAATCAAGGACATTTTATTCCAGTTAAAGGGTGAAGTGGACAATTTCCTTGGTGTGATCGGAGGCCGAGACGGCGATAAGTGTTCTTTGAGTATAATCGCTTCAGACAGCTTGATCAAAAATAAAGGGATCAATGCGGGAACTATCATCCGTGACGCTGCGAAGCACATTCAGGGTGGAGGTGGTGGACAACCTTTCTTTGCTACCGCAGGAGGTAAAGATGCTTCAGGACTTGAGGCCGCTATCAACGAGGTTAAAACTAAAGCAGGGATCTGATTGGAAAAGAAACGCACCGCACTGTTGATCACCTATTACTGGCCGCCGGCCGGTGGGGCGGGTGTTCACAGATGGCTTCGCATGTCGCGTTTCTTCGAGGATAATGGCTGGGATCTTCATGTGTACTGTCCTAGAGATGCTGCCTGGCCGGTACTGGATGAGCAGCTCCTCAATGAGGTTGATCCGTCACTGACGATCGTCCGTCGCGCGATCTTTGAACCACACAAGTATCTTGGGAGTTCAAACAATCCAAATAAAGGAGCCGGACTTACACATGTTCAAAAGACAAGTCTGATCCAACGGTTCATCATTTGGATTCGAGGAAATCTTTTTATTCCTGACGCTCGTGCATTTTGGATCTGTCCCAGTGCAAGCTTTCTGAAGAAGTACCTTAAAGCGAATCCTGAGATCGATACGGTAATCTCAACCGGTCCTCCGCACAGCATGCACCTCATCGCCAGAAGGCTTAAACATAAATTCCCCAAACTCAACTGGGTGGCTGATTTCAGGGATCCATGGACCGAGATCGACTTTTATCATGAATTGCTTCCTGGTAAATGGGCTGACACACGTCATCATAAACTTGAAAAAGCAGTTCTAACGGAAGCAGATCATGTTATCACCGTGAGTAACTCGTGTTCAAGCGGTTTATCGGCCATTTCCGGACGTCCTGTACATGTCGTAACCAACGGTTATATCTTTCCCGAATTCGACCCAAAGCGGATAGCATTGGATTCAAAGTTCACCATTGCCCATTTTGGTTCGATGCCTTTTTCTCGAAATCCTGACGCATTGTGGACTGCACTGCAAAATCTTATTCAAAGGAATGAGGAGTTCCGAGAGTTTCTGGAGATCCGTTTAGTTGGGTCCGTTGATTTCAAGATTCACCGGTTATTAAAGGAAAAGAACCTGGATCAATTTGTCAACTCAATTGCTTCTGTTTCACACAGCGAAAGTGTCCGGATGCAGCGTCAGACACAGATCCTTTTACTTGTAGCCAACAACACGGGAAATACCAAAGGAATCCTTACGGGAAAGTTTTTTGAATACCTGGGAGCCAAACGTCCCATTCTTGCAATCGGTGAACAAGACAGTGACCTTGAAGCTGCCATGTCAACTACCGAAGCGGGTTACTTTGCTGACGATCAGGCGGTAGAAGAAATAGAAACATTTCTGGAGGAACGTTTCAAACTATTCCGTGAAGGCAAGAATTTCCACCAGGCCATCAATCTGGATGCTTATTCAAGTCGCTCACTTACAGAAAAGTTCATTCGATTGATTTCCTGATTGAACCAATTAGATTTTAGTGTGTATCACATTAAAATCTATTTCCATGAAAGCATCTGTCCCTATCTTCGCCTTATTACTTTTCTTCTACAACGGGGTTAAAGCCGAAAAAGATCTTAAAAATGATTATCAGATTGACAGCACCCTATTCAGATCGCACCTGAAGGAAGGAGAAGCTGTTTATCACTTCACATTCCATAACCTTCCAGCATTGGATTTCAGAGGAGGTAAACAAGTTCCAACTTCATCTCATACGATAATTTATTCCTATAATGGAACGAACAACACTGTGACTTTGGGTAAAGACAAAATTCTTGAGATAAAGGTGAAACCGGGTAAATACAACTTTCAGTTTTATCTTAATGATCATTACGAAGAAATTTCCACTGAAAAAATTGAGTCCAGTTCGCGCCATAAAACATTTGTAAGTTGTTATTTCCAAGCCTCGGAGCATAGGGTAGTCTGTGAAAAACCGGTGATCTACCTATATCCTGAGGAGGAAACGAATCTGCTGGTGGAGGTCAAGCCGAAAGGATCGTTCACCTTTACCTACCCTACCTATTCAAATGGATGGAATGTGACGGCAACACCCACAGGAGAACTGATCCAGGGCGAAAATACCTACAACTATCTGTTCTGGGAATCCGATCAGGTTTGGAAACCCGATCCAACAATTTTCTCTGAGGGATCGATCGTGAAGAAGGAAGAGATTACCGCTTTTCTCGAATCGAATCTAGATGCTTTTGGTCTCAACTCGAAAGAAAAAGCAGACTTCATTACTTACTGGGGTCCTCAGCTCATCCGACACAATTCGAACTTCATTCATTTCATGATCAACGAAGAAGCGAATGAATTTGCAGAGTTAAATATCACCCCTCAGCCAGATCACATCTACCGGATCTATATGATCTCCTTCCCGATCGAAAACCATAAGGTTAGAGATTGCAAACCACAAAACCTTCCTAAGATCAACCGCTCCGGTTTTACCGCAATTGAGTGGGGAGGGACTATTCTTGAAACAGTTAGTTTCAATAAAGTGGAATTATGAGATCAGGGGTTTACCTTCTTTTAACCATTTTTCTTACGGTTTTTTCTAATGCCTCTGAGAGTCATCCTGAATTTCCGAATTATGAGATCGTATCCAAAACTGTGAACAACGACTTAAAGGTAGGGAGGACAAAAATGGTCTTTTACCTCAATGACCTTGGAGCGAATGAAGAGCCTGTAAGATTAGTATGGTCCGCAAATAAGTGGATCGATACTGTTTTTGTGAGAGAACCATGGTGGATCGAACAGGTTCTGAAGTCGGGCAAATACAATTTCAAGTTCTACGTCAATTCAACCTATAAGGAGATCATTATTCCCAAAATGACAATCGAATCCGGATATACGTATACGGTCAATATCAACTTTAAACCGGCAAAGAAGGAAAACATGAATGTCCGAAAACCGGTCATCTATCTTTATCCTGAAAATTCGCTTCAGGTTAATGTGAAAGTTTTTCCGAAGGGCAGGATGATATTCACTTACCCTGAATACTCAGCTGCAGGATGGAACGTTCTTGCCGATCCTGATGGTAAACTCCACCTGAAAGATACCGAACTCAATTACCTATTCTGGGAATCTGAACAAGGGATGAAGACACTTACGACTTCACATGGGTTTATGGTAGAAAAAGACAGTACCATTTCATTTCTGGAGAGGACACTGACTCAATTCGGATTGAATTCACGTGAAAAGGCGGATTTCATTACTTATTGGGGCCCTGAAATGATCAGGAACGAGCGCAATTTTGTTCAATTTGTCTTTAACGAGGATTGCGAAGAATTTGCAGACCTGAAGATCAGTCCTGAACCGGATCACGTCTACAGAATTTACCTGTTGTTCATTTCAGCTGACACTATAATACTCACTCAGGATGGCCTTCCTGAACAGAACATTCCTACTATAGATCGCAGTGGATTTACGGTTATCGAATGGGGAGGTAGCGAAGTGATTTATTATGAACCTTAGTTTTTCTCAATTCTGTTTATGACCTATGTCATGTTTTTTTTGATGCTTGTAGGATAAGTTTGTCAATACTAACGTGATAAAAAAATGGAACAGAAAGCGAACACCTACCTTGTACCTGTTGATTTTACTCCTGCTGCCGCGAGCGCTACCCGTTTTGCTGTAGAAATGGCATCTAAAGACGACGCAGAGATCATCCTGCTGCACATCATTAAATCAGAACGCGATCGACGAACAGCCGAGACTGAGATGAAGGATTTCAGTGAAAAGCACGCTTCTGATCATGGCAAATTGCAGACGAAAGTGATCGAAGGAGGCCTGTCAGAAGAAATTGAACAGGTTGCTAAGATCATGGGTGCCGATCTGATCATCATGGGTACGCATTGCATCACAGGTCTGGGAAAGATGTTCAGAAGTCACGCCTTCAAGATCGTTGAAAATGTATCTGTTCCGCTAATCATCGTTCAGAAGGAAACATCGTTCACCTCCATCAAAAAGATCGTGATGACAGTCGATCTGGAGCGTGAAAGTGTTCAGATCATCAGTATGGCTGCGAGAATATCAAAGCTCTTCAATGCGGAGATCGTGTTGGTTGCCAAGCAACAGGCCGAATCAGAATTCAAGCAGAAACTCAACGTAAATCTATTGGTGTGTGAGAAGATCCTGCATGAAAAGAAAGTGCCTTATAAGGTTGTCTTAGTCGATGGCAAGGACTTCGTAGCGGAGATTTTCCAACTGTGCAAAGAGGAGAAGGCTGATCTTTTAGCAGCTACTTATTACCAGCAGCACGTGCATATTTTTACCGAATCATTCGTCCAGACACTAGCTTACAATGATTTTCATATTCCAATGCTTACAATGGATGAGGAAACAACGCACAGCGGTACACAGTTTGGCGCAATGTGGGGCTAAAGGAATGATCAATTTTTAATTACAAATTACAAATGTTTAATGGGTTCGTAATTCGTAATTTAAATCAGGCTTTCGCCGGGCGTGGATTGGCAAACATACGCACGTCTTCCCCGGTGATCTTGTCTCCGCAAAGGATCACGAGACGTTCCACGATGTTTCTGAGTTCCCTTATATTACCCGTCCAATCTGTATTCTTCAATGTTTCAAGCGCGTCGTCTGTAAATGACTTCCGAGGCACACCATGTTCCGTGCATACCATGGATAAAAAGTGCTCTGCAAGAAGAGGAATATCATCGCGACGATCATTCAACGAAGGTACATGGATCAGGATCACAGCCAGACGATGGTAAAGGTCCTCGCGAAAACGGCCTTCATCGATCTCTTTTCTCAAGTCTTTGTTGGTAGCTGCTAACACACGACAATCGATCTTTATATCACGCTCTCCTCCTACCCGCTGGATCACATTTTCCTGAAGCGCGCGTAGGACCTTTGCTTGTGCACCGGCACTCATATCTCCGATCTCATCAAGGAAGATCGTACCACCCGAAGCCAATTCAAACTTTCCTTTTTTATCTTTCACAGCCGAGGTGAAGGCCCCTTTTTCGTGACCAAAAAGTTCACTTTCAATAAGTTCCGAAGGAATAGCCGCACAGTTCACTTCAATGAAAGGACCTTTCCTTCTGTTGGAATTATCATGCAACGCTCGGGCTACCAATTCCTTTCCAGTTCCATTTCCTCCTGTAATAAGAACTCGGGCATCGGATGGCGCTACTTTTTCGATCATCTCCTTGATCTTTAGGATACCATCTGATTCTCCAATAATCGAACTTCCCTTGAAACGACGCACGGTTGACTTTAACTGCTTCGTTTCTTCAACCAGGACGGTACGGTCCTTCGCATTTCTTATAGTAACCAAGATACGCGGAAGATCAAGCGGCTTCTCGATGAAATCAAATGCTCCTTTCTTGATCGCCTGAACTGCGGTTTCTACATTACCGTGTCCGCTGATCATGATCACAGGAGAATCCACTTTCGCTTTCTGAAGTTCCTCCAATACTTCCATTCCATCCATCAACGGCATCTTGATATCACAGAAAATGATGTCATAAAGCGTTGACTTTGCCTTTTCCAGTCCTTCCTTTCCATTCTCTGCTTCATCAACAGCAAACTCTTCAAATTCAAGGATCTCACGCAGAGCTCTGCGGATCGCACGTTCATCATCTATGATCAGGATCTTTCCCATGGTTTGATTTGTTTGATGTAAAGATAAAAGAAATTGACGTTCTAACTTTTAAAGCTTTAAGGCCTCAATAAAGAGCTCCTTCCTTTAGTGAACAAGGTGAAATGAGTGTTCGGCTCACGCCAAGTTTTCGGATGATCCAACGAGTCTTTACGGCCGCGATCGGCGCCATTTTCTTTCTTATGGGAACGATCCACGGATTGCGGTTGCGCTCTTCCTGAGTCGAGGCAATAATGCCGTCGAGGTTTTTCATTAATTCATCAAAGGGAACTTCAATGGAACGGATCAACTCAGGAAAGGGCTCACATTGGATCAATTCGTAGAACGTTTCAAAGGTACCCGAAGCTCCAATCAGGAGGTCCGTGTGTTTATAGTCAAAAAATCCATCAGCCTGAATTTCCAGCCAATCCTCAATGTGCTGTATATCTTCATCGGAAAGAGGATCCGCGGTCTTGAACTTCTGGTAGATCCTCGACACGCCGATATTGAGCGAGATCATATCTTGAACACCCTGTAAATCGGCAAAGATAAATTCCGTACTTCCTCCACCTATGTCCATGATCACACCCGGCTCTTTAAAATCATAGGACCATTTCACACCGTGATAGATCAGTTCCGCTTCACGCAAACCACTAACGATCTCGATGTCGATTCCAAGCTTCTCTGATTCTGCTATGAATTCTGCTGAGTTTGCAGCACTCCGCAACGCTGAAGTACCTATTGCGTGAATTTCAGAAACATTCAATTCATCACATTTCGATCTAAAATGTCTTAAGGCATTGATACCCCTATTGAACGCATCATCCGACAAATACCCCTGATTAATGCCGCCCATCCCCAGCGCTACCCCATCTTTTTCGGTATGCACGACAGTAAAGGTTCCGTCATGAAGATCAGCGACCAACAAGTTAAAGGTGTTCGTACCGAGATCAATGACTGCTTTTCTCATTATCCTTTTCTCAGCCATTTTAAGATGGTCGAAAAACGGATCCGGTGCCCGAATTGAAGGATCCCGTTTCTGTATAATCTCCCGGCAACAAAGAGCATGAGCGTAGCAGATAGTATCAGCACGAGCAGTGCCACGTAGATCTGATAACTTTCTCCCGGTCCATAGCCATATGCTAATTTGACCATTACGACCACAGGAGCCGTAAACGGAAGGTATTGGAGCCAATACCCCATTTCAGCATCCGGATTCTGCAACACAAAATAGCCTGAATACAGTGAAAAGATCAGGATAAAGATGATCGGAAGAACAAACTGCTGTCCGTCACTTTCAGAACCTGATGTCGCACCGACAGCCGCGAAGAAGGCCCCGTAGAAGAAATACCCTGAAACGAAGAACAACAGGAAGAAACTGATAATGGTACCAAATTGTATACGCTCATAGATCAGGTCCACGAACTCATTGTATTCACGGGCGGCGAACAGCTGATCCAGATTGTTTTGCTGTTGAACCTCTGCGGAGAGTTGTACAAGATCCATTTTGGATGCATCGAGCTGGTCAATGAAGAAGAATTCCCCCATAAAATAAAGTCCTGAACCAATGATTACCGTCCAGATCGCAAACTGAATAAAGGCTGAAATTCCGATCCCCGTTATCTTTCCTAGCATGAGCTGTCGCGGGTGGACAGATGCCAGCAGAACCTCAACGATCCGGTTAGTTTTTTCTATGGTAATACTTCTGAGGATTGTCATCCCAAAAAGGAATATGAACATAAAGATCAAGGATCCGAAGAAAAATCCTACCCAACCTCGTTTGTCTGAAGCCGTGTCATACGGATCATTCGCGTTCCTGAATGCGACATTCATGGGTTGCTTGATCTTCCTGAAATCTGCTACTGAGAGTTCCGTAAACTGGTCCACCATACGCTCTTCCAGTCGTCTTTCGACATGGAATTGCACCCTTGTCTGCATACGTACCGAGGGCTTTTCCCTGAAAAACACGAAAACCGTTTTATTCTGAAGCACCTTTTCATTGATCTCCACCAGAGCATCGAATTGCTGAAAGCGGTTACCATCCCTGAATTCTTCAATCTCGATATAGCCATCAGCAAAAGAATACGTCACGGACTTATCCTCATTGGCAAGGATCTTATTGTCCATGATCCCCTTTGGATCAGCAATAAGGACATTCCATCGTTGCTTACCATCACCTCCAAAAGCGAATAAAACATAGGTAATCAACAGGATAAGCAGAGGCCCCAGAATTGACATCAGAACGAAAGAGCGGGATCCGATCCTTTCTTTTAGTTCACGCCATGAGATCAACCAGCTGTTACGCATGCTCTTCCTCCTTTCTCTCTTTCACGAGTTCAATAAATATGTCCTGCATAGACGGTAATACTTCCCAGGCAGCCTCTATCCTCACTTGCCCCATTAATACCTTCAGCAGATCTTCAAAAGTATTATCCCCTCGCATGCGAAGTCGCACTATGAAGCGATCATCTGCGAGGATCTCCTTGTCTTCAATTTCGAAACCTGCCCATAGTGCATTAACGAAGGCGATCATATTACCCCTGAACTTAACGGCATAAAGACCCGATTTACGATTCTCCTGCAGGTCTGCCACACTGCCCTCTACCACCTTTTTGGATCTGTTGATCAGCGCAACGCGGTCACAGATCTCCTCAATGCTTTTCATGTTATGGCTGGACAGTATGATCGTCTTACCCTTCGCTCTCATTTCGATGAGTTCATGCTTGATCAGCTCAACATTGAGTGGATCAAATCCCGAAAATGGTTCGTCCAGAATCAGTAACGATGGTTCATGAAGCACAGTGCAAATGAATTGTACCTTCTGTGCCATCCCTTTAGAGAGTTCTTCTATGCGCTTTTTTCTCCAGTCGGTGATCTCAAAGCGTTCCAACCAGAATTCAAACTTAGCCCGCGCATCTGCTTTAGAAAGCCCTCTCAACTGACCAAGGAACAACGCATGGTTCTCCACGGTCATCGTTCGATATAAGCCCCGCTCTTCGGGTAAGTATCCGATATGGGCCAGATGCTGCTGAGTCATAATATCACCTTTGAAGCGAACATGACCCGAATCGGGCTCGATAATCCTATTTATGATACGGATCAGGGTCGTCTTCCCGGCTCCGTTTGGACCGAGCAGACCGTATATCTCTCCACTGTTCACAGTGATCGAAACATCATCCAGTGCAATTTTCCTGAAGAAGGACTTGGATACGTTTCTGACTTCCAGCATAGCAGAATTTAACATAGGTTAAAGCTACTATTTTTCCATTAATCATGGTATTCCAAGATGAGTGAAATGTAAACCGGGACGGAGACCAGCATCAATCGTGATGCTCGTGATTTTCGAAAAGATGGGACCGCCAATTCTTCCAGCGATAGAGTTTTGCAAACACAAAAACAAGCAGAGGCTGAAGGATGAGCAGGGTAAGGATCGAATCCCAGCCGAACGATGGTGGAGCGGTGTCCAGATAAAGTGCATCGGTACGGAAGGCCTGCCAGTCATTGGTGACGATAACTGCAGCGAAAATATTATTCGCAGCATGGAAGCCCATTCCGAGTTCAATACCGTCGTCCATCACAGTGATCAGTCCGAGGAATATTCCTGTACCAATATAATAGCACAGAGCCACATCACCAATCTTATCCACTTCCGGGTTGGAAGCATGGATCAGTCCGAAAATAACACCTGTAAAAAGCACACTCATCCAACCTTTTTTAAAGATGGCGCCGGATAGCTGCATCAAATAACCTCTGAAGATCAATTCTTCACAGGTCGTCTGAAGAGGAACCATAAAAAGAGCAACTACGAGTAATCCTGCAAAAGAGGCTGGTTCAAAATTCCAGACAATTGTTCCTGAGCTCATACTCAATGAAAGGAAGAGGATCAGCATGATCAGAAACCAGAGGATGAAAGAAACAAAGATCCTTCTCCAATCGAGGTGATGTCTTTTTGTGAAAAGTGATCTTATGGATCTGCGCAGGAAATATTTTGCAGAGATGATCAATGCAAGAAAAGAAAGCACGAATGGCAATAAGATCAACGCAAGAAAATAATTGTACCCAACGGCTTCCGCCATGAAACCGGTGTTGTCAATTGATTCAGGGCGCAACAGATCCATATTTCCCAACACGATCAACAAAGGGAACTGACCCAGAAAATAGGCCAGAAGAACCATAGAAACAGTTAATATGTGCTGAGGCCAGTTCTTGGTCCTCGTATCAGAAAGAAAGAATGGTCTCATATCGCATTATCGGGCATTAAAAAACCCGCTTAAAGATAGCGGGTCTTTTATACTTAATCACAAATAGTTAATGGAACATGTCTTTCATTCGTCCAAAGAAGTTCTTTTGACTCTTGTCTGGTTGGGGTTTGAAATTCTCACTATTCTTTAACTTTTCAAGTATTTCTCTCTCTTCTTTGGAGATCTTTGTTGGTGTCCAGACATTAATATGCACAAACAAATCACCGCTTCCGTAACCTTGTAGGATCGGTAACCCCTTACCCTTCAGGCGAAGCACCTTACCGCTTTGCGTTCCCGGGTCAACCTTAATCTTAGCCTTACCGCCGATAGTTGGAATCTCGATTGTCTCTCCAAGAACAGCATCAATAAAATTTACAAATGCCTCGTAATGAAGGTTTTCACCGTCTCTTTTTAGGTCAGGATGTTCGACTTCTTCGATCACGACGATCAGATCGCCCGGAATACCGTTGAATGGACCTGCATTTCCTTTTCCAGTCACAGATAATTGCATTCCTTCTTCTACTCCTGCCGGGATCTCGATCTCAATAACTTCTTCCTGACGCTTCAACCCATTTTCATCTGCTCCCGAAGGACGATGGTCGATCATCTTTCCTGCACCATGACACACATGACAGGAGGACTGCGTTTGCATCGCTCCAAGAAAAGTCTGGGCAACTCGTGTTATCCGACCGCTACCGTTGCAGGTCGTACATGTTTTATAAGTTACTCCCTCTGCATTGACCAGCTTGTTAACCTTGATCTTTTTCTTTACTCCTTCGGCAATCTCCTCCAGGGTCAATTTCATTTTTACCCTGAGGTTGGTCCCTCTAACCACTCTGTTTCCTCCGCTTCTGCTACCACCAAAACTA
>Ga0315904_10001638_pt1 | contig 35529 bp, 48 predicted proteins | sample LakEriMetagenome_6_FD_203529 | JGI IMG/M metagenome (GOLD analysis project Ga0315904, IMG submission 203529) | Freshwater fungal communities from buoy surface, Lake Erie, Ohio, United States - Buoy 12 MA120 | ecosystem: Environmental > Aquatic > Freshwater > Lake | place: USA: Lake Erie, Ohio...
TTTACCTGCAAAACTTGTATTCCTTTTGTCGTATTCGGATACACCATCTTTGTTGGTTTTCATAGCAAATGGATTTCTCATACAAGAACCTCCACTTTTGCCATCTTCCCCACCTGCTACATATATATATCCTTCAGGGCATTGTCCGTTTACTGGCTTTACACTCATACTACTACTTTATTGTTTGATGAAAAATTGTTATTTGGGGAAAGGTAGTCCACCACCTATACCGCCACCGCCCATCATGTATTGCATCGGGTCTGTGTCTCCTAAATTAAGACTTCCACCGATTTTTGTTGTTTGATTTCCAGCGGGCAGATTAGTTATATTATTACCACTTGCATCTGTAGTTTTCGTACTGCTACTGTTACCTCCCCCCATCTTAGCCAACCCTGCCATAATACCCTGCGTTCCTGCTGCTATGTTCTTTTCAGACCTTAAACTCATTGCGTCAGCCGCTCTTGTCTGTAAACGCAATCTCCTGTCCGCAACATTTTCAAGTGCTTGGTTGAACATATTTCTATAACTCTGCTCCTGTGCTTGTCCCTGTGCAAGTATATCATTCAACGCCTTACTCTGCATTCTTGATACCTGACCAAACTGATTGATATTCCCACCACGACTTAATGCACGAATTCCTGCCCCCTGCATTTGTGCTAAATCACGCATCTGATTGCTGATATTCGCACCCGTCATAGCATTATTCGCCCTACGCTGATACTCCTGCATAGCCGTTACTTGCATTGGATCTTCTTGTCCGGGTTGCATTTTCTTCGCCTTTGCCCGTTGGATATTACCCAAGATAAGTTGAGCACCACCAACTGCGGTTGGCAATAGTGAACCACTACCATCTGATTTACCTGCAATCATCGGTAACATTTTCATTAATAACGCTGGTGCTGGCATAATTTCCTCCTTATTTTATTTGTCCAAAATTACACATTAAACCAAAGGTTTCCAATAAATTCCCGAACTCACTATCTTGAAATCCCCTGTTCCTTGGAATATTATTTCATAAACAATGGAAGTTCCCTGCATGCGATTGTCATTCCCAACAACCGTTTTTCTGCCTATGTACTGCTCCCATCCTGAACCATAATCACGAAGATTGGCTTGTAATACACTCGTTTGAACACTGCCTGTTAAGTATTGTTGCAGGTTGTCATAGAAATTAACCCTTAAAGGAACTTGGTTTGAAACTACCCTTACGCCCTGAAATTCTTTTGCAAGTATCTGATTCTTGGCACTTGACTGAATTACCCTTGCTTGAATTGGATTGTCGTTAATTTGGTCTCCCGTATCTAAGACAAAAGTAACTGCCTCACCACCATCTGCCCATCTACCCATTCCGTAAGTCTGATTGTCAAAACTTAGATATTGGTCATATCTATGTGAGTAAGTTCCATTCCACGCTTTGTTTTTTCTACTGAAAATAAACAAGTTGTCTATTGGTTCTTCAGAAGCATTACCTGCCTGAATCTGAACCCAATACTCCCCATACTTGACATCATAAAGACTTGTAAGCCAAGTTTCATATCCAAGTGTAGTTTGTTTTAGGAATGGATTGATTCTTGCAAAGTAAGAAAACTCCCTTGCAATATCCGTAAGTTGGTTATCTTCAAGCAGATATGCACTTGTTCTATTGATAAAATACAAGGCATTATTGTACTCTGCCCTTGACCGCCAAGCCTCATCATTCATTCCGATTTCCTTGCTTATCCAATACTGACCACTAATTACATTGTTTTCAGTAGTCAATCCCATGGCAATTTGCTCGGAGGTTGCATCACGAATAAGCACATCCTCTGTAATTAAAAGACAAACACCTCTATCGGTAACAGCATAAAGGTTATTCCCTTTATTACCACCCAAGGCACTCCAAGCATACTTTATCTCACCTGATTGGTCCTCAATGTCATAAATATTTGCCGGACTAAAAGTTCTTATGCCCGGGCTATCAACCCTTGCAATATCCCTTCTTTCGCTATATGCAACCCTTGAACAAAACTCAGTAAGTTCTCGGTATCCAGTAGTAGGTTTGGTTGTCCAAATAACCACATTTTGGAAGTGCATATAGTCAATATTGTACTGAGGTTGGTATCTATAACCACCATATCTCCAATAAAGCCACTCGCTTGGGTAATCTGACTTGTATGTATCGTAAACAATACCTGAACCACCACAGAAGTTATCGTTTTCAACATCTGTTTTCCACTCATTAGGACGCATAATGTAGTTTGTGGCAGGGAAGAATTTCCCCATTTGGTATTGTGGAGGGTCTAATTTAGCAACCTCGTGGAAGTATGCTACATGAACCCTGCTTTCTACATTGAAAAGTGCAATCATTTGACGCACCCAATCACTTTTTACCTTACTACAATCCTGAATTTTGTTTATTCCACCCTTTGCATCCTGTGTAATAAACATTCTTGGGTTTATTTGAACCTCATAGTAAGGCAACCCAAGATTCATAGGAAGTGGAGAACTTGTGCCTGTATTGTTAGGATTGCCACCGCCATTAGGAACTTGTCTATCAACAAAGCAACCTACATCATCTCCTGTATAAGCATCTCCACCATAAGCACGAATAGGCACTTCATTATCGTACTTAATGTAGATTTTGCTATCGGTTTGTGGGGTAATTGGAGTTGAACCTGCCGTAAACACAATTACAAAAGTCCTTGGAGAGGTAAATAAAACTCTGTAAAAACCTGAAATAGTTACTCCATCTTTGCTACCACCAGGGGTATTTGTTCCTATGGTATAAGGTAAAGATGGAATCATTAAATCAATATTTGCATTTGATACATTATCAGCATTCAACCAATATTGAATAGTGCCATTTGGCAACTCAATTTCAAGTATTGAGTTTATTGTGTTTGTATCAATGGATGCAAAATTTGTATATGTATTAGCAATATATGGTCTTACATCTTCCCATCTTTCATCCCCTGCAAGTTGGAATGTAGTTGAACCTGCAGAATAAGTACCAATCCAAGACCTTAGTTTTTGATATGCACCCGTATCATAGTATGTAGTAATATCACCTTGTGCTACATTCGCCAAGGTATCAACTATATTAATGTTATACCAAGGTTCGTGAAATGATTTTAAGTCACCACTATCATAAGCATTATCACAAGCATTTAAGCCAACGCTTTGAACACCATAAACATCTATGCTCGTACCAAGCACAAAATACTGATTCCCTCTATCACCTACATACTCAGCACCAACACCGCTTGTATTTGTAGCAGAGTTATTTGCGTTTCTAAACTCGTTAATAACAAAACTCGCTTTATTTGTTGATAGAATCGTAGTCCATCCTGAACCCGGGAAACCTGCATTCCTCCACTTTCCAAACTGAATATATCCACCTGTGCTTGTTGGGTCAGGAGTAAGATTTATTGTAGCATTGTCCTCGTAGAATCTTGGATACAAACACATATCAATAATGTCTTTGCCTCCAAGAAAAGTTCTATTTTCTCCGTGTGGAATTTCAGAAAACAAACCAACAGGAGAAACTAATTGAGCCTCATATTGCCCACCTGCATTAGCACCTATTTGATTGATAATTGCCTGACTTATTAATCCTGCTCTTGAAGTACCCTCAAACCCATAAAACCACAATTTGTTTACAGCCTTATATGCAGGGTCGGTATCACCACCCGGATTCGGATAAAGATAGTAGCCACCTATTCCCTGAAATACAACTCTACCTGCAGGTCTTGTTCTAAGTACCGAAAATGCCTGAATGTTTGTTGGCAATAAACTTGTATCAATACCATTCAATGCCATTCCTAAGGCAAAGTATTCAGGTGCAAACCCAGCAGGATGATAATCACCAAGGTTAGTACAAGTATTCTCAACACGGGTATTTATTACATAGTCATGTCCTGATACATTAGGGTCTGATTCGCCAATGGGAGTAAGAGGTTGATAACCTATATCACTTGCGTCATATGGTTCAGGTGCTATCCCACACCCACCACAATAACTTGGCATATTATTAAATCCAAGTGGAGCATCACATGAATCATCTTTATTACCTTCACACGATATATTCTTAAATGAACAGCAATCATCTTTTGTTATTGCATTCCTAAGAGTATATGTTTCGTGGCAAGGTGCATCGCTATTTGTAGAATAAACAACAGCAGTAGGCAAAGTAGTAGCACCACTTGCGGTATAACTAAAAGTTCCTGTCAATGCACTTGCCTCATCCCTGCGTTCAGGCATTTGGTAATTGGTAAAGTTAGGAACTTTCGTAGCAAAAGTTTTGCCCATTAAGTTATTCCAAAATCCTACCGCAAAACCATACTTCTCCCCACGGAAATAACTCCTGTGATAGGTAGTATTGTAGGCATCATTGTAGCCAACCGTTCCCAATGGAGCCATAACAGGAAACATATTGGGTCTTGGACTTGCAGGAGGATATGAAACAAACGAGGGTGTAAAGTCCATAGATTCATACTTGATATTCATCAAATACAATCTATTCTCAAAGTACCTTATCGTTTTTGCAGCCTTAATCGGGGCAAAAGTAGTTGTGTCCTCTGTATCCGTAATTGGCTCGCCAATCGCACCTATGTCAAGAATATATCTTATTGAGTTCTCCCCATCAACTAATTGCAAAGTGCCTATTAATTCCGCACCAGGAGTAAAGCCAACAGGAACGCCTGTGTTGTAACTATACCTCTTAATCTCAATATAGTCAAAGTTCAAGTCATTTTGAGCCCTGAAATTCAGTACAATTCCATACTTGCTTTGAGTATTTGGAAATGCACCATAAGTCTTTATGTATGGATACTGATTACTATCTGCATTGATATTTACAGGAATAGGTATCGTAGGCGTAACATTTGTCCAAGCCGTTCTATCTCCATCCTTGGTTACATACCTGAATGAATAAGAATACATACCAACTTTTAACCCTCCTGCACCATAAACCGTTGCACCGGGATAACCAGGATTAGCAGTCAATTCAACAAAAGATAGTATATGTGTAGGAATCTGTGTATTGATTTCGTATCTCCTCCTATCAAACTCATTGAAGTATTTTTCAGTACAATTAGGTACGGTACTATTATCAATCATATCCTGCACATTCAGGATAATTGGGGGAGTTCTATTGTCGGTAATATAAATCTCTCCACCTAAACAAGTATTATTCCAATGGAACTGAACAGGAAAGTCAATGTCCAAAGGTAGTTGTGGACTTGCTGCACAAATCTGCCCGTTAATTCTTATGAATGGAGCCTCGATTTGGTTCTCATCACACCACAATTCAACTATGTTGTCCTTAACATACATAGTGCCCAAGCATCTCCACTCTCCATTTGCAAAAGTACCACCATAATAATTTAAGCAACTATTATCCTCACTCACATAAATCTTGTCCTCCCCATCAATTCTCTGCAAAGCCATTTCATCCTCTTTCAATCCAGTAGGACGCATATTCTCTGCATCAATATAAGCACCACTATCACTTTGTCCAAGGAACTGCTCCTCTATGCTGTATTGAGCACCCTTGTTAAATGCCTTAACATCTAACTGTGTATTCTGTTGATTGTGTATTGGTAATGGCATCTGTTAAAACTTTGCGGTTTCGTTCCTTAAATTAAACTCATTTCTCTTCCAAGTTCCCATTCTGACAAGAAATACCTTGGCTCTTGCTAAAGCACCATCTCTTGGCGAATCTAAGTCATTAGTGATTACTTGGTACAATACCCGATACTTCTTATCATCCCGAGCCATAAGTGCCATACAGACCCTCTTAGCGGTCATTAAAGTAATGCACTCACGAACTACTCTTGGTATCTCTAACTTATCACCTATCTCTCCACCCATACTATTGTAAACCAACCTCAAATACTTGTACTCCAAACACGGACTACTAAGCATTATCAACCTATTTTCAATATTGGCAAAGTAAGTAGTATATCCAAGACCATTAATATCGCTTCCAAATCCATCAGCATTGAAGTAGTAATCCTGTGCCTGATTATCTTTCTTTGCAGCAGTATATCCTGGACCACCTTGGCTATTATTGTAAAGTCTTTTCCAATGAACTACTGCCATTTCTCCACCCGGCTGACAACACACACCATTGTGCATATACATCTCACGGATATTGAAACTATCAGAAGGCATATCCAAAGTGAATCTACCTGGCTTAAGTTCAATGTCAATAGTCTTGATAGTCATAAACGACTGCAAATTCAAGTCCTCAAAAGCCCTTTGAACACTATTCATATAGTACCCACGGCTTAAACCTCTACTCATATCAGCATCGTCAAGCATCATACTCACTTCAGATATAATATCGTCAGCGGTAATAACATCACTCCATTCCATAATTAACTACCTCCCTGTAATTGTTGAGTAACCTGTTGTTGATACAACTGCTCTGCACGGCTTATTCCTCCCTCTGTTGTTGTATCCTGTCCATCATTAATATTATCATCAGCAGTAGATAAAACAAACTTACCAAGGCTTATTACATTATATTTTAATACTTCAATTAAATGTTCAGGCAAGTCCACCACATCATCTAAGCTCTTTACATCGCTTGCAGTTGTATAGGAATAGCAACCAATCCTTAAAGTACTGATATTGCTACACTCCATACCCAATAAATATACCCTAACACCATTGCCATCCTCATCCTCTACCAAATAATAGTACGGATTAGCCTCACTTGGCTTCTCATACGGATTGGCATACAGCCTTTGAATACCAAAACCAGGTGTAGTTCTCGTAAAATTTACCTGATTGGGACCATAACAGCAGTTTGGATCTAAATGATTGTAGGTAATAAACTTAATTCCACCATCTCTTGGTAGGTCAAGTATCCTTGCAGGAAGAATAATGTACTTATTCCCCTTAATTACATTGGGGTTGGTAGAAGAATTACTTACCTGAATAGGAATATTTGAGTAAATACGCAAATAATCTCCACCAATGGAGCCTTGTTCTTTGTATTCTTTGTCTAAGTGCTGAAATTTCAGCCTATTAGCACTAACGCTGACATGGTAAAGTACCTGTGCTATGGTAAGTTCCCCATCATCAAAGTTTTGTTTTAGGGATTGCCAAATATCATAGACAACTTCCCTGTATGTATATCCAGCCATACCCCAAAGTTACGAAAATGTATAGAAAAAAGGACAATAAAAAAAACCCGAGGTCATCACTCTCGGGTTTCTGTCAAATGACAACGCAAAAACTTATATTAAAATGTTCTAAAACCGCCAACTGCCCTTTTAACACGGAATGCAGCAGTGTCAGTATCGTAGTAAAAATAACCAACTATGGAAGTATCGCTTGAAATCAATTCAGCTTTTGTGTATGCTCCCAAATAATTGCTGTTTTCACCACTAATATCCTGATTGATTATATTACGAGCCTGAACCCAAGTTCTTCCATTAATAGAATCACTTGAAGCACCATACGCCAAAGTCAGTTGCGTAGTACCATTGTTTGAAAAACGCAGGTAACGAACAGAAGTGATTGTAACAGTGTCCACAGAAGTGCCAATAACAGCCAATGCTTTGACAACATTGTTAGACCGCCTTACAACAATATTCCCATTTGCAAAGGAATAAGTCAGGTTTTGAGCCTTTACGCTTGGCTCACAAGCAACTGCAAAAAGCAGTACAGACAGAAAGAAGAAAAGTTTTTTCATTGTTTGAAATATAAATTAAGTTGAACTGAATACAAATATACGGAGTTTTATTTACGCTTAGTTTTATTGGCTCTATACTCTGCCATAGCAATTTTTTTTTCAGAACCTTTTTTCCAAGAACCTGCTGCAAGTTTTTCGGCTTTTCGTCTTGAATTAACATTAATAAGTTCATTTCTTTGCTTGGCTTGTTGTGGCGTTTGTTCAATCCAATCCTTTGGACTTCTTGACATTTCCTTTCCAGGTTTTGGTGATATTGTTGGGAAGACTGCAAAATTGCCTCTTTTTTTAGAAGGGTCACCAACCCAACTCATTTTATGAGATGCTTTTTGACCAGAATCAGTTATCATATACATTTCACTTCCTGATTTTGTCTTTCTCATATTGGCTATTGCTTTCTTTTTAGAGCCAAATGGATTGGTATTATTATTTTTTGCCATAAAATGTTATTGATTATTGGTTAATTTCTATCACCATTTGACCCTCGAACTCCAAAAGGCCGCACTCATTTTGCCCTTTGCAATATTCTTAGCGTGTCTTGCCTTGAAACTTTCACGCCTTTTTCTGTCTGCCGGACTTTCACCTTTTCTCTTAGGACTGCCACTTACCCCCTGCTGTCCAAAACGAATAGTCTTAGTCTTATCACCCTCCTTTGCCACAACTACATGGCTTTTGGTAGGATGGCTTGGAGTTCTTTTCGGCTTATTAAAACCGCTCACCCCAACTCTTTTCAGAATTGCAGAATTATTTGATTTCATCGCTTTTTCCCTTTATGAAGTCCGTGACTTGCAAACTGCTTTCCCATTGCAGTAGCCTGTCTTTTTTTGGCATTGGCACTCGCTAACTTACTCCTGCCTGAAGCAGTAGATTTCAATTTGCTAATAGTGGCACTTGGAGCATAAACTTCCCCTGTTTCCTTAGATGGCTTTCCACTCGGAGTTCTCCACTCCTGCTTTGTCCACCTTGCTAAACTCTTTTGTGTCGCTTTCTTTGCCATATTAACCTTTATATCCTCCCCCCTTAGATTTGTATTGCTTGGCTAACATCTGGGCCTTTCTTGCTGACCACTGCCCCGGATTACCACCCTTGCTTCCTGCCTTTATGCTTTCAAACAAAGATTTACGCATTCCCGGCTTCGTGTAATTACCCGCTTTATTGACGCTTGATTTCTTTGGCATATTATTCAACTGCCCCCAATAAGGTTAAAAGTTCCTGATCCGTTGTACCCCTCAAATTAGTCCCGTTATTCTGCTTGATGGCAATATAATTGAGTGCTTTGCTTGTCAAAACATTCAGCATAATTGCAGGGAATGGAATAACATCTGTCGGAGCAGTAATTTCTGCAGGAGTATGAATGTAGAAAACCGCCACTAATTCATTCGGAATGTATGGGGCAACCTCTATTTCCCTTGGAACACTTAGTTTATAGCCACCAAAAACCGCTGTATAATCTGTGTAGGAAGTATAGCAATACTCGGTAACATCATCATTGTAGGCAATATTCCCTGGTGCAAATGGGTTTCCTTTATTAACAGCGTACACTTCTAAGTTCTCCCTACGGCAACTATGGTTGCTTCTTAAGAAACTAAGTTCAGGTCTGAATGTACTTTGGTGCGGAAGCAAAGTTGTATTGCCTACCGCATTATACATTTGCGTTACAATAGGGGCATTGTAGGACTGCTGATTCAAACTTTGCTGAATTTCCAAGTAGTATTGTGCAGGTAAGTTTGGAAGCAAATCTGTGGCATCCTCAACTACTACCCATGGCTTAGGGTAAATTGCAAGGACAGTCCAAATATCCCGATTATTCAGTTCCGCAGGATTGATATTAATCCTGCTGTATTGACTTGTCTGCCAAATTTTACTGAAAGTAAGCTCCCTGAACAACTCCTCGGAAAACTTCTTTTGCCCAATATAAGGACTGATTACAGATACAGACCATTCCAAGGCATAGTTTATTGCAGGTTTGAAATCCCGATTGAAGTTGTAATAATCACTTCCCTCGGCATCCAAAGCCGACTTAATTCTGTCTATGATAGTCTGTACCTGTATCATTCACTTTTAATTGTTATGTCCGTTCAATTACGGCAGGTTTGTTTGTACCCATTTCAAAGATAGCCTTACGCTTACCATCGCTACTTAGAATAGCGTTTTCAGCCATAACCTTATCTTCACTTCTTAGGCGGTCATCTGCCAATATGGAAATCAATTCGTTTCTGTTCTGTTGCATATCCGTACTAACTTGCTTACCATATCCGATAAGGCGTTCAATTACGCTGTCATTACGCAATACATCAACTTCATTGGCTGCATCTGCCAAGGCTCTTCCACGAATCGTATCTTTCGTAGTTATCTCACTTTTTGCACGGAAGAACTCAATACCCAATTTTGGGTGGTTCAAAAGGTAATCTAATTCCTTTTGGTTCCGGCAATAGTAAGTGCAAAACGGAATATCGTTGAACTCCCCAAGTTTGTAGTTCGCTACCTTTTCAGCATAGGCAAACTTAAAATGGATTGGTTTTACAGGATATTCTCCGTTTTCATTCTTAGGTTTACTTTCATCACGAAAAGGAGGAATGTGGTAACGACCTGTTTTGTGGTCAAAACTACCAAAGTCCAAGAACTCTCTACGCAAAGAAAAGAATACAACAGGCTCATCTAAATAGTCCTCAACCCGATATTGCAATTCAGGGTTAATGGTTCTATCAGCAACTTCTTTTGCCTTGCTGTGCTGTTCTGCAATTTGTACTACACGAGGACCAATGCTATCTTGGATAGCCCTCAATTGGTCAAGTGAAATTACGACTGGCTTACCATCTTTATCCTGAATAGTAATTTGCCCAGTCAAAGAATTATCGTGAACTTCCTTTTCAGTCAAAGGCAATTCACCTTGCTTATTACCTCCGTTGCTTACGGGGTTTTTGCCTTCATTCGGCTTCTGATTCTGTGACATATCTGTTTTTATTGAAAATTAATAGTTGTATTGGTATTCCGGGGAGGATTTTAATGCCCTCCCCGGGTGTTCACCAATTAAACACGAATTACTGGATTGTAATCAATGCAGAGTACTGTGGTGCTTCGAACTGCAAGCCCAAAGAAGAACTCATTCCAAATTCATAGAAGTTGTTCAAAGTAGGACCGCCATTGTTACGAGGCTCCAAAGTCCAAGCAGAATCGTATCCTAACAGTTTTACTGTTTTGATATTTTCTTTTTGGAGTACGAAAGCGTAGTTCTCCCAAGCAGCAGGGTAAGAAGAACGGTCTTGGAAACGCAAGTTTGGTACAAGTACCGCAGAAGCAGAACCAAGGTCAATCTTATTCAGGTTCAATTTAGCAACCATATCGTTAGGAGTGTAACGAGTAAGGGCAGATTTGAACTGCTTAGAAAGTTGAAGGATACGAGTAGGTGTAGCGAACAAGAATTTCTCCTGACCTAATGGACCACCCATAGTGTTCAATAATGAAGCCTCAACAGCGTCACCGAAAGAACTTACCGGAGTAGAGATAGTAGGAGAACCTGCGGCCAACATTTCGTTGAGGATACCACCCATCATCTTAACACGGCTACCATCAGCCAAGAACATCATGCCTTTCTTACCCATCCACAACTGGTTGGACATAGAAACACGGAAGTTCTGCAACATACGGTCACGCTCTTTTGCAAGGAATTGGGGCAGGTAGTTGTTGGATTTGTACTTCAACATCTCAACAAAACCATAACGCATACCGATAGACAACAGGTAAATGTAGTTGTATTTACGCTGTAAGTTCAAACGATAGTAGTTAGTAATGTTGGTAGAAGAATCACCTTCAACCTGAGAAGCGAAAGTCAAAACATCACCAGCACCGATAGCAGGAAGGCTATCATTCTGCATTGGAGTAACGGTAATTACATTACCAACAATGGCTGTAACTGTACCCTGCTTGTTGTTAGGGTAAGTCAATACCATGTTCAAGGTAACATTATCACCTGAAACCAAGGTAACATTCTGAGTGGTTGGCCAAGTAACGGCAACGCTTGATGCATTTACTGGTAAACCATAACGGTCATAAGGAGCTTCAAACCACTCATGTTCATCGGAAGTTTTTTGTTCCGGAGTTTTGTCCATAAGAAGTTTCAAATCATAGAACTGCTGTGGGGCAGAATCAACGATTTTGTTGTAAACAATTCTTTCAAGAATCGCTTGCTCACGACCTGTGAGTTGGCCCCAAAAGGAACCAAGGGGGTTAGCGGAGTTATTATTATACGCCGCATTGGGTGGGGTGTACTGTGTACTTGCCATTTTCTGTGCTAAAAGTTAAATTGTTAATCTCGAAGCCATGCTGGAATGTTTGCCATTTTCGGGTCTTGCAGTTCGTTTCTGCCACCTTTCTCATCGTTAATGGTATCTCTCCCACGGCTTACCACTCCGGCAAGTTGGTCACTAAGCTCCTTGTTCTTCTGTTGCAACTTAGAAAGTTTCTTAGCGAGCCTGTCAATCTCCGTTGGAGCATACTGAATTAACGCAAGTTTCTTAGCAGCGTCTGCCCGATATGTGCCATCCTTATTGAAAAACTCAGAACCTAAACCGCCACCTGTCAATGTTTTTTCGAGTTTTTTCAACTCTTTTTCATCCATGCCAGGGAAGTCGGCTTTGACCTGTTCAAGCGAACTAAGTGCGGAATCCCTAAAGGTTTTCACCTTTTGTTCTTGGACACGCTTTGCCTCAGCAACCTGTCGGTCATTCTGTTGTTTGTCAAGTCTGAAAGCCTTCTCGGCAACCCTCAACAAGCGTTGGACTTCTCGGGAATCGGGGTCATCCTCGTATTCCTCACGGGTCAATTCATCTGGTGCGTAGGCTTCGATTAACGCCCATTTGTCTTGACTTTCCAAGTCCTTATTAAAATCAAGTCTTAAAGCAGGAGCAGTCTTTATTGCGTCTTTCCAATCCTGTCCGTTGTTGTAGGCTTCAATAGCCTTAACAATTTCAGGAGGCATTTCAGCAAAGGCTGTTTCTATTTCTTCCTTGAATTTTTCTAACTCTGTGGCTTTTTGTGCATTTGACCTCTGTTTGTTGTACGCCTCAACGAGTTTAGCGTAACCTGCAGGAGTGCTCACATCAAAGCCAAGTTTTTCTTTTACATACTTCTTTGCATCGGATTCATCCTTGAAGTTTACCTTAGAACCTTTCTTTGACTGAAAGATACTTGGTTCATCATCATCTTCCTCTTCCTCTGTTCCTACCTCTGTTTCAGGTTCATCTTTTGCAGGTGGTGTTTCAGGTTCATCCTGATAGTCCTGATTGTCATTGTCAGGAGTGGAAGGTGGTTCGTCTGTTATTGGAGGCTGTGTTTCTGTTGTTGTACCATCTCCAAATATCAAGGCAAATTCCTCGGGGGTCAGGTCATCCGCAAAGGGATTATCCTGCATAGCAGCCCTTACTTGTGCTTCTTGTTCAGGGCTAAAAGTTACTTGTTGTTCTGACATACTTTGTCCATTATTTTAGACAAAGTTATATATAATTTTTTGTTCGTACAAAAAAGTGGACATGCTATAAAAAACAAATGCCCGGGTTGCTGAAGCCCGGGCACTCTTTCGTTTTGATAGTCTTAGTACATTCCACCGGACATTTTACCGCCTTTCATGGCTTTTTTTGCCATGCCTACTACTTTTTTCATAGCAGATTTTTTGGCAGGAGCACTTTTCTTAGCAGTCTTTTTACCGCCACCAGTACTCATTTTCATTTTTGAAACGGACATTTTCATATAAATAGAAATTAAAAGTTACATTACTTGGTTTGGAGCACCGCCACCACGAGGCTGTTGCCTACTTGCTATTTGTGCCTCGGATTTCATCATTGTTTCCATCAACTTAGCATCCCTGTTGTCTGCCATATTCTGATTGGCATTCTCCATTTGTGCTAACTGCATCAACTGATTATCAACCTGCTGTTGCTGTGCCTGTGCTTCCATTTGCATTCCCTGTGCTGCCATTGCCTCTTCCTGCTGTCTTGCAATTTCTTGCTTCATTTTCAGGTATCTGCGACTTGCACTATATACCTCTGAAGGAGTACAAAGGTTGAGAATCTTACTAACCGTATTTTCGTCAAGCAACTGCATTTGAAGTAACTGCATCGCAATAACATTACCTTGGTTAATCAACTCTTTTTCAGGTTCGCTACGCTGTAAACTAATACGGAAGTCAGCCAACAAATCTTCACTTGTGAAGCTAACTCTTTCAGCACCCTCATCCCCTACTGCATTAATCAAAGTGTGTGGACTATCGGCATATATCTTTCTTCCTCTGTTGGCAATACTTTGGTAAATCTGCTTGATACAATCCGCTAAACTGAAATAGAAGTCCTCCTGAATAAGAGTACCCCTGTTAATCATAGCCTGATTATTCCGTACAAGTTCCAAACTACCTGTGCCAAGCATTTGCTCGTTTACGCCTGTAATAGCCAAGGCAGCAGTCTTAACCTGACCGATTGCAGCACTTAGGTATTGGAATCCACTTAAACTTGAACCAGGTAAATTAGCAACGGCATTGTTCAAACTGAACTTGCCATTTACAAGTACAGGGTCTCCATTACGGATATTTCTACGAAGTCCTTCTTCCCCTTCTTCCTCGTCAATTACACCTCTGTCAATCAAAGTAATTGGAGGAGTAGCACGATTGATTTGGTGTTCCTGTGCTGACCAATAGCGGTTAATCATACGCTGTGGGTCAATCATAGAATCCAAAGGACTTACAACTAATCCATTCCAATACTCAAAGGTTTGAACTGCGTATGGGAATCTCGCACTACTTGGGTCTAAACTCGTTGTTTCCTGATAAGGCATTATGCCACTTTCAAGTACAATCGGAGACATATCTTCTGCATCACCTATTGGTCCTCCGGAAACATCATAAACGAAAACACAATACCTAATTACATCGGCATTGAACTTTCTTTTCTTCTTATTGCCTCTACGCTTTCCTGTACCTTGGCTTAGAATCTTTTTGTACTTCTCGTCTGTGGCTTCAATTAGGTCTTTATCTGTGTATTTGCCACCTTCAAAATTTATTCTGACAAATAACTCATTGCCCATTTCATCGGAAACAACACCATATTCATGTTCTTCAATATCACGCCAAAAAGCGTAATAAGTAGTAACTCGTCCAGTCTTGTCACCATTCCAAATGCCATTGTCAAATTGATCGCCATTGTTTTGATAGTTGGCAATCTTCTCAATAGTTTCACACTCTTCTATCGTTAGGTCAGGATATTTCTCATAAATGTAAGTAGGGTCAAGATATGCCTTATGCCCCATATACATAGAATCGGATAAATCATCCCTTTGGGCACTTATATCCCAAAAGAAGTATCTACTATCCAATCCCTCAAATACTTGATGCCCGAAGTGTTCTTTGTTGAAAACAACACACATTCCTGAAGCACACAACTGCTTGGTCATCCACTTCTTTAACTTCCCGTTTACATCGTTTCTGTCAGCAACAACTTTAATCAGGTTGTTTACATCACGGGTAAGGGAATCAAAGTAATAACCATCAAATAGCCTTTCTGCGTCCTCGGGACCTTCTCCAATAGGGAATTGGTCTTGAAGCATATCCTTGAATATACCGCCCATTTCTTGGGCAATCTGTGAAATAACCATCATTTTGGTCATTTCTTGGTCACGCTTTTGCTGTACGCTTTCGCTTAAAGGTTCTGCCCTGTACTCAAAACTTGTACGAATAGCATTACCCACATATTGACGAAGTACGGGAGCCATGATATTATCCTGCCACCGAATACGCCCATTAGGTTGTCCGCTTTCATCATTCAGGAATGTATCAATATCTTCATCCAACATCCACTGCCATTTCATTTGGTAGTTAGCCAAAAGAAACATCCAATTAGTGTCGGTTTTAACCCTGAAAAAATCCAGCCTCCAATCAAATACTCTGCTTATGATATAGTTCGCCCACGCTAAGTCGTACTCTTCGTTTTTCTTACCATCAATTCCGGTAATCCTGTTTGGTCTTACGCCTATTGTAGAGTAGTTCATCGTTCTTGTTTTTCTCTTTCGTGAGCCATATCCATTAAAGTTCGCCCTTTCATACCCTCAATTTCCACCTTTTTAGTAACTGTACGAACCCCATATCCTTCTTCAACATTTTTAATAATCGTTGGCAGTTCATCGTGTATTTTCACACACATTTCTACATACTTCTTGCGTTCTTCTGTGTCCGTAATTTCGTGCGGACTTCTATCTAAAAACACCATAAAGTCATCAAGAATCTTTTCTGCTGCCAACCTCGCCTTAAACCTCGCATTAGGATTAAACATTTCCATTCTGCGGATAGCGGAATTTACTTCTTCAGGGAACACACCACGCTTGTAGTTAGCATATTCCTCATCAGATACCCCAAGTCTTAGTCTATTGTTTACGCCATCGTATAACGCCCTTTCAGTAGCATTCTTACGCCTTACGCCCTCAGGTATTTCTGTTTTACTATAAGGACTGCAAGGACTTGCGTATAGCCACACAAAATACATTTGCCATGTTTTGAGTGACTTAAACTCATCAATGCGATTAAGTTCAGGATATTCTTTCCGTAAATCGGTAAGGATATACCTTTTGTCCTTATTTATGTTCGGGACAAAAAGTACATCCTCACCAAAGTTTACATCAGGTTTTTTGGTCGTAGCCCCCAAACCCCTTTCTTGCGAAGGATTCTCCACTTGTAGAGATTCGGGATGCTTTCCCATTTCTTCCTGTGGAGGCAGTTCAACCATTTTTTATATACCCGATTAATTACGGACGAGCCAAGTAGTCAGCAGTTGTACCAGCACCAGAGAATGTGTTACCCCATGCACCAGCAAACAGAACATCTGCGGTAGAATCAACATATACAACAGCGGTCTTATTGACAACCTCGAAAGTACCTGCGGCATTCTCTACTTTCTCAGTGTATAACACTTCGTAAGTATTGTAAGAAGCGGCAGTCAGGTTAGACAAAGAAATACCTGTGTTGGCGTTGATGATAGAAGGACTACCTTCTGGCTGAATAAGAGCCTGTGATACAGTCTGAGTAACAGCCAAGTTGATAGTAGCATTGAAGCCATAAACTTGAGTACCTAAGTTACCGAGGTTGCCCTGAATAACCAAGTCATTTGCAACATTTGATGCAGTGTAAGTACCTTGAGAATCGGAAGTGATTTGGGCTGCAATAGCAGTTACCAAAGTAGCGATTGAAGGAGCAACTGCACCAGTGTTGTAAATAAAGGTACTTGGGTTAAGTCCACTTACAGGATCAGGATAAACTCTGACAATGTACTGAGTAGAAACAGTTGGGGTTACAGCACTCGTGTCAAGACGAATTGCTTGGAATTGACCAGAAGATGGAGCGACAACAGCGTTATCTACTACATCAACCCATTTGATACTACCACCCCAAGCAAGAGAACCTGCGGTTACGGTAGAATCAACAACAGTTAATTCACCATTTGCCAGAACTAAGTCTGCGGCAACGGATGGGTTGGTGTTCAGCAACCCTACGAGAGAATAATTTTTTAAAGCCATTTTATGAAAATAAATAGTTGAACTTATGACAAAGATACAACTGTCTAAATTACTATACAAAAAAATCTTATAGCACCTACTCCTCCAAGTTTCTGTCCCTAACCGCCTTAGACTGACTTAACACCCCAAATTTCTCCTCATCCCTCGGTTTCATATCTTGTAGCCATATTTCCCGAACGCCAAGTCTGTACTCCTTTATCATCCCCTCCAATGCCCTCAACTCCCGTAACAGATGCCTCGCCTCCTTGGGACACCTCGCCTTGGTTTCCACCGCCGTCACCTCCGGAGTTAATTTCGCCAATACCCCCACTAATTCCAAATGAACTGACATCAACTCCCGTAACTTTACTGAGTTGCTGTCCAACTTCCGAATTATTTTGTTCTGTAACTTTCTCTGACCTATCTCTGTCATACCTATATTTCGATTTTATTGCATTATCTGCCTCGGCTTCCTCAACAATTAACTGAACCCGAAGCCTGATTTTCAACATATTACATACCTTCAATATCTCGTAATGACTTAAAGGCTTGGAGTTTACACTCTCCGTTACTAACCACAACCGCAAATCATCATACCTTACCTGTGTCGAAGCCATCAAGCGTAGAGGATTCACTTTGAACTCCTGCATACGCTTGATTATCAACTTCTTTAACTGCGTATTGTGCAGTATTAAATCAATCTTATTGGGGTCGGTCTTACTGTCCTTTAGCAAAACGGTGTTGCATTACATTGAATTTCGCTGTTTCCAATGCACCAATTACCTCAAAAGCACTAATCGTGTTCGGATAATTTGGGTCTGAACTGTCAATTCTTAACTGCATCCCAATACTGCCGTCTTTGTTAATCGTTCTTTCAAACACAAAGAAGTCCACTCTTTCCACGCCCTCAGGCAACTTTAGTTCCTCTGGGAACTGATTTACTGAATTTTCCATATACTTAACTTAAACTTGTTACACGCCTTAAATTACCATAAGCATCCCTGCTAAAAGTAGTCTTTACACTCCTTGGTGCATTCTCATCCGTAAATTGCGGATACCTACTGCTACTCGCATACAACTGAGAAGCCATATAAGCATAAGTCTGACTAAACAAAATATCATCATAGTGCTTTTTAAGATTCTCCGCTTGCCACTTTACTCCGCCATTTGGTGTCGGTTTCTCAACAAAAGTTTTTAACTGCTCAAAGGTTTCCTCAATAAATATGTTATCCGCATAGTTGTTATACAACTCGGTCATCTTATTGATAATCTTACCCTTGGTTGCCGATTTATTGCTAATACCTACTCTTGCCCCATCTATGTGCATCATAGGATTCAACTCCTTGTTGAAAATAACATTCTTGTCAAATCCCTTTCTCTCCCTAAATCCTATATAATCCGCACCAATGTTGTACTCAATTAACTCTGGAACACCCCTCCAATCCTTCTTGTCATAGTACAACCCCATCAATAAACTCTGCTGATAGCATTCCACAAAGTTTGTTACCCTCCAAAACAACTGACAACTAACCGTATTCCATTCAGCATCCCATATAGCACTCGCAAACTTACTATGCCCACTTTCCGTGTTAATAGGGTCAGTCCCCTGAAAATACCTGTACTTCCAATTCTTTTCAGGCTCATGGAACATAATTATTGGCGGATCTTCCTCCTTACTCATAGGCACGAATATCACCCCAACTACTTTGTATGGCCAATCATTAATATCCGTTGTAGGACTATTGGTGTCAAAAACAGGCTCAAACCTACCATAAATCGGTCTTGCACTTTCCTCCAAACTCCATATACGCTTCAGGTGTGCATTACAAGTAGCAATAGGAACTAAGGTGTTTACACTCCTGATGAACATATCGTCAATATGAACAGGATATGCCGCATGAAATTGTGCTATTGTAGCCTCTCGGTCTGCCCCTTGTTTGCTATACGCATTCCTTTTCTCGGTTTCATAGAAATCACCCTGTATTCCTGGCTTACAAAACGCATCCAAAAACACAGGAATAATACCATACTTAAAGTTTCTGTCCCTCCAATTCGTTAGTGCTGCCTTAAACTCGGTTTCAAAACTATCCGTTTTCATTTCACCCCCTGTTCCCCACATAAACAACTGCCTTCTATACTCAATCCTCTTGGTTTCCGGATTAAAAATAAACATCGTGGGTCGGGATTCATTCACCATTTTGGTAAGTACGGGAATGTTTCCAATCTCATCTATAAGTACCAACTGCGGACTACCTGAGTTTACAGCAGTAGCACTTGGGGGAACTACCTCTATCTTACTATTTGCCCCTGCTACCCTACCCTTAACTTCTTTTAAGCCAAACTTCAACTGCCTTTCAGCATCACTAAAACTGCTTGGAACAAGATAGTGTGGAGTTTCACTTATGGGATACTTAATCTTGTCCTCAAATACACTTCGGGTTTTACTATCATCCTCACAAATGTACTTGGTAAACCACTCCCTGCGGTACATAGTCTTGGAAGCAGCACCCATTCCCAAAATACTCGTAATACCCAACTGCCTCATCTTGCCAATAACAACTGACAATCCGCAATCAAGTAGGTACAAAAGTAGTTTCTGTGCCTTGTAGGGTTCTATTCTTCTCCTGCCCCCATCAAAACTACCATCCTTTAACCTGCCATTCTTGTAAACATAGTACAGGCTATTCTCCTCATACCTACGCTTTTCTGACAAACAGAAATCTACCTGCTCGTCAATGGTAAGGGCATTGTTAATGTCATACCCTGCCATGTACCAATCCTCTGCCTGTTGGCAATAGATATTGAATTTAGAATACTCTGTGGCATAACTAAATCCCCTTGGAAACCAACTATCAACCCAACGAATAAATTGTGGGTCAAAGTCAAATTTATCGTCATTCCTGTACGGAATCCAATCCTCTTTCTTAATTACACCCCCTCGGTAAATAACCTCTACGCTTTCCTGCTCCTGCTTTTTCCTTTCCTCCGTTACAATTACCGTTGGCTCATTCTTGAACTTACCCTTGACAACCTCAACATGGTTATCACTAATCTGTTCAAATAACTGCTTGGTGTGGGTTTTGCCAAACTTCTTTTCTAACTGCTTGGCAATATATTTCTGTCTTTTTTGCCGTTCTTTCTGCTTGCGGTTGTAAAGTATTTCCCCTGGCATATAGTCAGAATTACTAACCACGCCCTGCCTTTCAAGTTCAACAACGAATGCAGTAGGCAATACACTTTCAGCCCCGTGTTCACTTAAAAGTGAATACAAGTCCCCTAAGTTCTCTAATAAAACTTTACCGTATTTGTCGTTCCCTGAAGCCATTTGGACTATTCTGTTTCAAGCCTACCGGAGTTCCGGGCTGAATACAGAAGAGCCATAGTGTGCTTAAAGAGTTCATCAGTTGCCCGAATGTCACTATCAATAGTGTTCTTGCTGTATTTGAAGTTCTCAAGTTCCTTCATCAAAGCAGAAACACCATGGACTATGAAATCAAGGTTCTCCACATCTACGCTGACTTTTAGTTTCCTTCCCGTATTTTCATCTATGCTCACCTCAAAATTTGAAGTGCGGTGCTTTACTTTCACACCTTGGGGTTTTACCTCTGTCATAAAGTTATATTATTACTTCTTGTTCAATACCTTCTCAATCCGCTTGAAAATTACATCTTCAGCAGACTGTCCATTGAGGAGAACACGAACCAAAATACCACCAAAGAACTTAATGTTTCTGGTGATTTTACGGACTTTCTCGTCAATTTCCTTGTCAGACTTAACGGTAATGGTACGAGCAACAATGCGACCATTCACATTAATATGAATTGTAACTGTAATAGGAGTGCTTTCCTTTTCAGTTTCAACAACGGTTTCGATATTTTTAGCCTTTGCCATAACAAACAAATTTTTACCAAAGGTAAGAAAAAATATTTTAGCAAAAATGTAACCTTTGTTTGGAATTGTCGTAAGGAGAAAATAACTTTGTTGCGTTGTTACGGCTTGACACTCGTAACGGGGTAACTAAAAATATTGTCTTTGCTCATAAGACACAAGTTGAAGCCCGAAGCCCGTCAAGCCCTTCGGGTTTTACTTTTTTACAAAGGTCAAACCCCAAAGCAACTCGGTGAAATATTGACGGGATAACGCTAAGTAAGCCACCAGGATATTCACTTAAAGTCGTACTGGGGGAATTTTGCACACACGACAACATGACTACAAAGGAGGAACATGGATGGCAAACGGGTGGTATAGCACTTGGAAGTTACCTCCAACCTTAATGCACCTATATGTTGACATTAGGGCAGTTAATCGAAAGGGCTCAACGGGGAGTAAATCCTTACCTGAGAACACTGAAATGGTATGACCTGAATTTGAAGTGAAAGTACTTTTGGGTAATTTTACTTTGAGCTTGGGAATAGTACTACTTTCAGTAACTCTCAGGGTCTAACAAAGAGTAAGGGTAGTAAGTAGTTATTTAATACAATTAAGGGAGAGGTATGTAAAAGTAAAAAGACTGGCAAAAAAACTCAAAAACACCCCCACTTTCAAAATATCACTAATAGCAATAAAATGAAAACACCTGAAAAAAAACACCCCTAAACCTTCCACTTACCCAAAGGGCATTCCTGATTAACCAACCAACACTTGCCCCTAAGCTTACCTACTTGTGCAATAAGAAAACAATCACAAGCCATACACTTATCCGCCTTACTTACCCTCTCAGGATTGTGCTTATTCGTCAATACATTAAGCCTGTGAGGACACTGCCTACATATTTCCTTCCTGCGCATATACTCCTCATTACTTACATAGTTCTCCTTCAACATATCCCCTATGCCATTTACAAGATTCTTTGCCTTATCACGGATGCTGTAATTAATCTGTCCGGCAACTAAGTTCCCCTCTATAATCTTACTCTTTTCTGAACAAGGTCGGCACACTTTCTCTTCTTTAGGACTTTCTTCCATAGTGCAAAATTAGTTAAACCATTTCAATTCTGTTGTGCCACTATAACCTTTATGCCACACAAACCAAGCATAAGCAACTGCACTTTCATTTTTGAAAACTCCATTTTTACCACATTCAATTCTTGAACTTGAAATATAAACAGTCTTTGGAGGATGCAAAACAAATAAACTTTTTCTTGATTTACCCTCTAAAAATTGCACTTTCAAAAACATTGCAACCTTATTCCCTATTGGTATAATCTGTAATGCTTTTTCAATAAACTCCTGAGCATATTTGTACGGAGGATTTGTAATAATATCTCCATCCCATTCAGAGTTTCCCATGCTTAAAAAATCAACACCATGCTCTCCGAATCCTCTATCAAACAAATCTGTACTTTTAACATTGTACCCATTTTCCTGAAGAACAATACTCATATGCCCTTCACCACAAGCACACTCCCAAATGTTTTTAGAAAAAGATTCAAGCCCTAATAATAGTTTTATAGCCTTTGGGTCTGTTGCATAATAATCTTCATTTTGTCTTTCTTCGTCACAATGACTACTTGAGCCCAAGGTTTTGTAAACACTATTTTTATTTCCAATCCAATCTTTTCCCATAAACCTTAATACTCATCATTAACTTCATCAAACCCATCTACCTCAATACTCATAATGTCCCCGTACTTTTCAGCCACCCCCGGTAACTCGTAAATCTCACCAGTCTTAATCATATGCTCTAACATCTGCTCCGTTTTCTTCGTAACAATGTTCTCCGCAACACTCTCCGTTTCCATAAACCGCAAACTCAAATACTGCGTCCTCCTATCAGGCATTAACTTAACAAACACCCCTACCTTACACAGCCTACCCCCGAACTCAATAGGAAGCCTCAACAACCCTATAAAGTCCACATCATACTTCCCGTGCTTCTTACTATTCCTGTTCGCAAACCCCATCCCAGGGTTAATATGAGAGTAATACTGATCCAAATCTGAACCAGTATTCTCATCATAAAATCTACGCCTTAAAACGGAAGGTCGCCTCCCGTAGTCGGTGCTGAAGTTCCATGGCCCGTATTGTTCGTTGGGACCGATGCTCCAGTTCCTATACCTGAACTTGTCCCCGATGAAGTACTCGTGCCCATACTGCCATTGCTTGTTGAAGAACCACCACGATAGAATTTCTCCCCCACCGCAGACACACCTCCACTATGCCATACTCTGCCACTCTTAGCCACACGAGCCCAAAAGCTCAACTTCATCATAGTCCCTGCCTCGTAAACCTCTCCCTCTTCCGTTACAATCTTAAACGGAAAACGACACACAACCTCTACCGAAGGCTTCCTTTCCTCAGGATTACTGTGGTTAATGTTAATGGTAGCCTGCCCTGGCTTAAGTCCCAAGTGGAACTCCGAGTACAATGTTTTCTCTGGTCTCATAATATTACTTACTTTAAACTTGTTACAACCTTTGGTAAGAACATCCAACAACAGTCTGTCCTTAATACATCCAACATACTTAACTTACATACACCTTTCTCCGCATCAACCCTATCATACAAATTGCAATTCACACACCTGTCCCCTAAGTCATTATCCGACTTCCCGTTAAACTCATTGAACGCAACATCCGTAACCCACTCCATATCCTTATCACTTAATTCAAGTATTTCTGTCATATCTCCAAATTCTTATTAAAATCAACCTTCCACTTCTCAATCAAATTCTTCCGATTCCTGTAATCCGCCATATACATAACTATAGGATTCACAAACAAACACCAACCAAAACCTCCCATTGCCTTCCTTAACAACCCCTCATCCGCTAACTCCTTACACGCCCTATAATACCTCTTGTCAATGTTGTAATCCGTATCATCTACCCTCATAAACGCTAACCCCTTTACCTTAATCTTAATTGGCTTTATATACACATGAACCAACCCATCCTCAACATCACTACACAAAACCAAAGCACGAAGCAACCTCCAAGCATTATCACTTAACCCAAACAACGAAACATGTGCTTCCCCGTACAACCTCATATAACTAAAGTGGTCAATGCACATATTATTCAACCTCTTCTCGTAATTAGCATCCTTCGCATTCACAAAAACAAAAGTACAAACTAATATACAAAGTTACAAAAAACAGGACAGAAAGTGTCAGAGTAACCCCCTTTTTCGGACAGAAAGTGTCCGATTTTCGCAAGTTATGAAATTAAACACAAACATAAACAACTGAAAACCACCAATTTAATTTTTCAAAATTCCAGCCTATATTAGTCTAGGGAAACACCAAACAAACAATTCCGCTGATCCTTTCTTTTACACCTACCCTACCCTCCCGCAAACCAGTCGCACCAATCTGTATTTACAACCAACTAACACGCCCAAACGCTACATTCACGAATATCACAACATCTCCAACTACACATTCGCTCATTCCGCTTTTTGGGCTGTAAACCACATAAACCAACAATACCCCAACCACAACTCAACATCAGCCCACAGCCAGCCGCTTTAAATTTCATTCCCCCATGAATTTCGGGCAGTTCGCATTACCAACCCACCCTACTACAAAACACAACACAATCCCCAACCCTCCAATGCTCCTACCCTCAATTGCAGGGGGAGATATATCAGGTTTTCTTTCTTAGGGCAATGTTTGATTGAAGTTTAACTACCATGCACTTACAACACAACCTTAATTGAAACGCAAACCAGAAATCCAATCAAAAACGATTTACATATTCTGTTGTGTGTGAAAAGTAAATTCAGCATAAATATCGAAACACTGAAAATTGATTAGCATGAAAAGTTGGGGATAGCACACATTAAGACTAATTACTAAATATCAAATTTTACCTCGAATGAAAAGTTGGGGTATGATTATATGCGAGCACCCCCGCCGGCCTGCGGTCCGAAAATCCGAAATGCGCAATTCCGATGAAGGGGGGGGTCCCATTCCGTACGGATGCCTTCACCATTTGTCCATGAGATTAACACTTATACAAATGTTGTTAATACCTTTATACATTCAGTTCGCACCTGTTCCGGCTTATCCCTTTGTTATTCAGTTAGTTACAACATGAAATATAATTTACTTAACATAATAATAGTTATATGTAACGGAAAAAGATAAATGTAATTAATCCCTTTGCCCTTTGTCCGGATTGCATTCACTGAATGATCCCTTTATTTTTGGTTGATCTATTCCGGAATGTGTGTCCCTTTGTTGGAATTCCATTCAGGAAATTACCCCCCTTTACTCATCCCTTCATTCCCTTTGCTTTGTTTGTTTATTCAAACCTTCCCCAGATAAATTTTTTTAAGTTTAATTTAGTGTAGGAATCATTCCTTTAATTGTGTTTTTTCCTTGTGTCCTTGCTTTATATTGTGTCTTATTTTTGTATCCGCTTTTATTCTTTTTTTTTCTTATAGGTAAATTTTTTTGTGTTGGTTTTCAGGTAGTTATAATTTATTCGTAAAATTAAATTAAATATTGCTTGTAAAATCTAATTACTCGTTGTTGATTTGTGCATTCAATGTAATTAATCATTCACTTAAACATTTCAGTCATGCAAGATTTATTTTTATTTCCTAAGCTTCAACCTCAAAGAATTAAGGATATTATTTTTGAGGTTATCGGAAAGTATAACGGGTATTATGCTATGAATTTAGATGATACTTTATTGCTCATTGCTTATTTAAAAGAGGTTGGTTTTACCTGTTCAATCGATAAGGATGACAAGCCGTATAACCTAAGAAAAATTTAATATTCACCATTTAATCCTTAACCTATGCAAACAATCAAAGCAAGACAACAAGAAATTAGAAGGGAATTCAGGTCCATTGGATTATCTGTTAGTTTCAAAGTCTATCCGTATTCAATCACCTTCAAAAACCTTAAATTATTAGGCGTTTGCGAAATGAATAATAATACTGATTTTGAGGTATTCGATAAAAAATCGGGCGACTTTACGGGCCTCATTATTAAGGTTCCTCAGGATTTAGGTGATAAGTTAATAGGCCTCATTGACGATATCGAGAACGGCCTTTATGGAGATGTCCAAAACAGTTATATAAATTCACTTTAATCCCTTTGTCCCTATGAAAAAAGTTAAAAATTACACAAAGCATATATATATAGCTTTGTTACTCTCAGTGTCCTATTTCGCCGTTCACATAATTACGGCCCTTTTCAAATCAATCTTTTAATTTTCGTTTCACCCTTAAACCTTCAAACCACATGACAATTCAAAAGTATTTCAAAACACTTAAACAGGTTGAACGATTTCAAAGTAAATTATACAACCAGTATAATTCCGTAAAATTGGTATTTTTCCCAATTTATTCAGAAGATGGAATTTATACTTTTTTTGTTAATTAATCAATTCACCATTTTACACTTAAAACCATGTACAAAACACAAAAACAAGTTCGCACGGCCTTTTGGCAATTCCTGAAGGAATCAAATCCTGAGTTATTCAAGTTCGCAAAAGTGAGTAAAAGACAGAATGAGCAAATTACAGACATTCGAGTAACTTTTACTGATTGGATGGACCATTTATTCAAGTCCGGACAAATAACAGAAAAACAGGTAAATAATTACACACTGTAAAAAATCAAACGGGGGGTGTCGCATCCGGTACGCACAAAAAAAACCTTAAAAACTATGTTTTCAAATTTTCACCGTAACATCATGGGCACAATTTCATTTGATATGAAGGCCCCAAACATGAGAAAAGCTCAGGAGTTCATTGTGTATCCTATGCACGAAAAAAGCAATAAAATCCTGATTCAGTCAGATAAAAGATGGGCTGAAATTTGCGTAAATTCCGGAGCCGTTGAAATGACAAACGGAACTGGGGGACATCCTAACAGTTGGTTATTAACTATCCAAAAAATGAGGGGACAAGCTCAAACTTTCAAACTTTCCGAAATTGATTTACAGGCCCTGAAAATGTAAATTTTCACCACAGCAGGCAAAAGTGTAGGGAATGCCGTAATTAGCACGGATAATTCAGGAGCATTTGAAATTCTGTAAAAATTAACTCTTAAAACTTAAAAACCAATGAAAAAAATTTTATTAAATCCATTTTCTCATGCACTCGGCAAAAATCCACTCATGGAAACATCCGGTAAAATTGTATTCACAGACGGTGAATATAAAATTTACAGGCATTTTGACCGTCACTTTGTCCATACCTTCAAAAATATTGTAATAACCGAAAGGACAGGACCTAATAAGGACCTTATTAACGGATTGAAAAACAATATCAAACCAACAGGTGAAGCGTCAATTTATCATGACTTTGAGCGTCCCCAATGGGCCATAAATGAAGGCTTAAAAATCGCTAAGGAAATAAATTTTACCATTCAATAATTCAAACCTTCAAAACTTAAAAACCATGCAAACCAAAAAACACATCAGCATTACCCAAACTGGACACGGACATTACCGAGTCACTATGTTAATTTACGGGAAACCGTTTAGTACAATTACCACGGATTCAATTTCCGTAGATGAGTATAGGGACCACGAAAATCCCCGAAGGTCAAACAGGGGATACAAGGCCCTTTACAATTACCTTATGAAAGCCTACCGGAATAAATCTAAATAATTCCTTTGTCCTGCTCCCGTGGTTGGGATATTATTCGGGTTCGATCCCTGAAGCAGGAGCTAACCTTAAAACTTAAAAATTATGCAAGTCAAACACATTAAAAAAGAAATGGAAACCGTTTCAAAGGTTGCTGATGTTAGGGCCGTTTATTCGGTCAAAGTTCCGGCAAAAGATAGGATTCAGATAAAAAGTCCTGATGCCGTTTACAACATATTAAGACCGTTTTACATGGATTCCGGGTTTATGGAGCAAAAAGAAATTTTTTCCTGCTTGTACTTAGACCGCTCAAACAAAATTTTAGGCACGGCCAAAATTTCGGAAGGCAGTTCGTGTGCTACCATTGTGGATATTCCGTATATATTCAGGTTGGCAATACTTATGAATGCAAGTTCTGTAATACTTTGCCACAATCACCCTTCAGGAAATTTGAATGCTTCAGAACCTGATAAACAAATAACCAAAAAAATAATTCAGGCAGGTGGTTTATTCGATATTCAAATTTTTGACCATTTGATAATAAGTTCGGACGGGTTCCTCAGTATGCAAAGCGAAGGCCTAATTTAGTTCACTGATGATTCCGTAAGGATGAAACACGGGTAAAACCGTGTATGAACTTAAAATAAAAACATTATGCAAAACAATGTAATTCAAACCTTCAAACACAAAAACCGGATAATTTGCTACATAATCCGGAATCAATCTGGAACCTATGAAACGAGGACCGGAAAGCCCTCAGATGCTACCTGTATAGGTTGGAAATATGAAACCTTTGAGGATGCACAATTCACGGCAAAAGAATATTTCAGTAATTACCTTAACCAATAAGCACCATGCAAGTAAAACAATTCAATTTTTCGGATTTAATATCCGATGAGAAAATTAATTCCCGTACGGATTACGGGGATATTTCTAACCTTGCGGATAATATCCGTATAAACGGGCTAATTAAGCCCTTAGAAGGCTTTGAAGGTCCTGAAGGCACATTCCACATTCGTGACGGATTCCGACGATTCCGTGCCTTGCAGGAACTAAGTTTACAAGGCTTTGAATTTCCGGTCCCTTGTTTAGTCAAACCTGAAACGGAATTTTCAGAAGCGGATTCCCTTTACCTTCAGATTAACGGAAATTCGGGAAAAAGTCTTACCTCTTTGGAACTATCGGAAGTTTTTCAGTCCCTCGAACTTGCAGGAGAAACCATTCCCGAAATTTGCAAGCGTTGTACCTATTCGGAACAGTATGTAAGGGATATTTTGTCCCTGAGTTATGCTCCTGGCGAAATAAAAACCGAAATAGAAACGGGGAAAGTAAGTGCATCTGTTGTTATTCAGGCCATGAAGGGGACAGACAATCCGGACGAACTTAGACAAATTATCGAAAGTTCAAAAGATTCAGAAACGGGGAAAGTAATTCCGTCAAAAGTAAAAACACAGATTCAGGACAAACGGGAAAGTAATTCAGGAAACCCGACAAAATCACCAGCAAAGGGATTAGAACAAGCGGAAAAAGTTTTGATAGAACTACACGCTCAAACCGGAATTGATTCCATATTGCTTATATGGGAAGCCATACAGGGGAATATTCCTGTTAGTTCCATAGTCCTGAATGTTAAACAAGAAATTCAGTAATAAATTCACCTTAAAACCTTTGTAAAAATGAAAGTAAATCCTTCCTTCCTTATCAAAATTCTTGCACCTATGCAGGCAGTAATTCCGAAACGGCATGTTTTACCTATTTGCGAATGTATCAAAATGGATTCCACAGGATTCACGGGTACAAACCTTGAACAAACGATTCACATTCCATACAAGAACCTTCCTGAAGTATGTATAAATTTTCAGGAATTTATGGAAACATTAAAAACCTTAGGGAATCAAATTGTAGAAATGCAAGTGGAAAAAATTCCCGTTGCTGGCGAAGTAAATTCAGATTCAGAAGGTAATTTATCAACCTGCTATACCTACAAAATTACATTCATAGCAGGGGAAATGACCATGACCTCATTCGGGGAAAATAATTCTGAATTCCCTTCGATTCCCGAATTCATTCCTGAATTCAAAACTACAATTCCGGACCTTACAAGCTTTGTCCCATTTGCAAGTACTGATGAGCTTAAACCTGCTATGAATGGGATATTTGTTGGCAAGGATATTTGTTCCACGGATGCACACAGGCTAAAGGTAGAACTAAACCAATACCATAAAGAAGGGAATTTAGATTTTCTTATTCCGGCAAAGGTTGTTCCTAAAATTCTGAATGCAACCAGGACCATAGAAGTAAATTCAGATTGTTCACGGGCAAAGGTTCATTTAGATTTTGGATTCTTTTATACTCGTTTAATGTGCGACAAGTTCCCTGATTATCGGAATGTGCTTCCTGAAAAAACAAACACTTTTGTAACCATTAACAGAAATGGAATTATTAAGGCCTTAGAGGCTTGTTTGAAGTACACTAATAAAACTGTTCCAATGGTTAAATTTATGCTCACTGAGGATAAATTAAGCCTGTTTGCTGAGGATATGGATTACTCAAAGGAATTTACCACTACGGTTCCATGCGAATGGACAGGCGAAAATGGATTTTTGATAGGGTTGAATGCAAAGTTTTTGATTCAGGTATTAAAGGACAGCAAAAGTCCTGAAGTTACTTTGAACCTATCAACCCCCAACAGGGCTGCATGGGTTGATGATAACTTTATAGTTATGCCTATAATGATTAAAGAAACCGTTTAATCCTCTTTGATTCCGGGATTACATTTGGGTATTCAGGTAGGTTCGATTCCTGCTTCCGGAACTAACTTAATTTACAAACCTTATGAGAAAGTTCAAACCAAGACCACCAAAACCACTAACAAGGGACGAGGTAATTACTGTTGTCCTTATCCTGCTCACAGGATTATTTGTCATTCGTCACACTTTATTCAATTTCTAAATGAAAGTACTATTTGCATTCCTTACAGCAGGGATTCTTTATTCCTGCTCAGTATCAAAACACAATGAACCTTCGAGGCTTCATTATCCTGAGAAATGGATCTACCACCAAGCAAGTATCCACAAACAAGGGTATGGGTTCTTTTTGTCCCATGATTCCACAGAAGTTTTGTTTGTCCCCAGAAACAGAAAGAAATTTCCGCTAATGAAGTTTTACCGTATTGACAATGATTTTTTTTACATTCCTAATTCCACAAACCAATGAAGAAAAAAGAACAGTTCACAAACAGGGTTGAAAGCCTACATCGGAGATTCTTAGAGAATCTTTTGATTAAAACATCCATAGCCAAAAGAATGGAAGAAAAAAGTAATACTACCATAGGGCAGGAAACGGGTATGTGTAGGGTATCTGTTTACAATGTATGCCAGGGCAGGAACCTATCTTTGAAGTCCTTGTTGGCAGTATTAGATGCCTTAGAAATGGATTTAGTTATCCGTGTAAGGGAAACGAGCAAACGGGAAAGGGGGGACAAAGAATGAAAGTATTAATCATTTGGCAGCTCATTTATTGGGCACCGTTCCTTACTTACTTAGTCTTTGCTATATTCCTGAAGCGGATTCGGGGATACAATTACTACTCCGATATTCTGATTCATTCATTTCTATCCTGCTTCATGATTACTTGGTTTATGGCATGGATTAATCTTTATGAAGTAGTGATGAACAAAAGACCGGACTATTAAGGATTCAGGTTGGCAGTAAAAAAAGAAACCCGGGCTTTAATTAGCTTGGGTTTTTTTGTGCCTTGCTTGGTCCTGAATTTCGGGTTGGATTAAACCTGAGAAAACGGGGCAAAACGGTTTTTAAAAATCACCGGGTAATAAACAACCCCCACTTGTTAGGCAGGGGTTGAATGATTTTACTCCGGTTTTGGTTGCGGTTAATCTTTATCCTCTCCAAGTAGATAAAAAACAAAAGCAAATAACATAGCAACAATCGTTTCGGGAATAAGTAAAGAAGAATCAGAAATACTCCATTTTAATTCTGCCATCCATAACCCGTAATTGTGTATTAACTGGAAAACAAGGAATGCCAAAAAGAACGCAAATATACTTTTAAATAATTTTTTCATAACTTACTTACTCCGGTTGTGGGTAATGCGTGGTTGAGAGTTGTTCTAAAATAAAACAGCCCCACATTAAGCATGGCTGTCCTCTTTCGTTCCGGAGAAATCCGGTTAATCGCCTCCGTATCTTATGCTTGCTATTCCAGCAGATAACATTACCATACCAAAAAGTACGGTAATTTCGAATCCAACAGAATGGTAAAATCCAATCATTGAAACAGAAAAGAAAAAGGTTGTTGTCAATACATATTTTAATCTGTTTTTACTCATAACTTACTTACTCCGGTTGTTCGTCCGGCAACGATAGTTCTTTGCACATCATTATAGTGCATCAACACATTCCGTGCTTTGTTTATCTCCGCATCGGTGCAGTTCGGCTTGTCCGCTTTGCCATGTTTGAAGCGGTGCAGGTGCATTAGGATTTCAACGGCTCGATTTAGTTCCATAGGTGTCGTTTACTTCCCATACTTTACAATTCTTTCAACATAATATTCAGGCAAGTTGTACGCCTGAGCCAGTGCCGGTATCGTTATACCGAGCGAGTAAAATGCTTTGATGTATTCGTTCCGTTTCATAGCACAATCATCTCAGAAAAACTATCATCTGCCCCACTGATTCGGTTCTGCCAAAATTGGACAAACGCTTGCATGTCTTGGTGGGGTCGGTTAATGTTGAACCACCTCGCCAATCGTTCCAAGTCGTAGCCGGGGAATAGGTCGGCACTGACGAAGTATTCGGTGTTATTAATCCAGATGGTCATAGGGCAAATCTTTCGTGAATGCTTATGTTATATTGTATCTTCCTCACACCCTTATACAAAGCGTCATAAGGTGAATTGGGTAGGCTCTGAACAAGCGTACCAATATCTTGGTTTTGGATCTCCTGAATGGCTGAAACTTGCAAAAACAATTCAGCCTTGTCATTATCACAAAACTCGTAGCCATCTGGAAGTAGGTGGGTGCGGTCTGATTTCCATTCTTTATTGCTGTCTTTGCCGAACGGAATTATATCCCCATCCATCCTGCGACAATACGCCCAATCCGATGTGATGTAATTTTTCCCGAGCAGATAGTTCTTAGTCGTGTTGGATTTGTTTTCCCAGACGCATTTGTACGGACTGGATTTGAAGCCAAGGAACTTGATGAAGATTCGCTTATGCCACTCTTCTAAGTCGTCCGATACCCATACAACCTCGCCCAATTCGGGAAAGTAAGTGTCGGCTTTTTTGAGTTTGTCCAACTCGGCTTGGAGTTGATTGATTTGGTTTTGGATTTCGTTTGGTGTCATATCTGGTTTAATTAGTTTCTTTCCTTATTGCCCACCCTGCCTCAATCGCTCCGAATGTGTCGATGTGGATAGACCATAGGTAGCGGAGGTATTTGGTAGCCATATCAATGACCTCCGTAGTGCTATCCCATATTTCATATACATTACCCAACTCCTCCTCCGTCATATCGTTCGGGTGGCGCAGGATGGGTTGAACTGATTTAAAGCCTTGTTCCGACTCGACTATGTCGTGAAATGTGCAAGTGCCATCTGAATAAACAGAGTGCATTTGTGCCGTAATTGTGCCATCTATAAGGCATTCCACCCCATACGGCAAATACGCACACAGGATTTCGAGTTTAGTTTGTTCGTTCATATTACTTTATACGGGTTTAAGGGTTACTTTGTTACAAACTCATTCGCCTCAGCCATTGCCTGAATTATATCGGCAAGGGCGTTGATGTATTCCGATACATTCTCCATGTAAAACACCTCGCCATTCTCCTTTTGCGTAAATGCAAACTCATTCTTGGCTAAATTGTACCAGAGATAGTACATCGGGTTATTCTGATTCGATATTGACACGCCACAATTAATCGACCTGTTGTCGTCAATGCGGATGCCACTGGATAGGGTTTTAGTTGTCATTAAAATAGGGTTAATGTTGATTTTTTGATTTTTCGTTTAAAATATTGGTCTTTTGTTTCTTTCTGGAATGTTTCAAATGGCGTAACTCGATAACCACCTCTAATCACCCACTCCTGAAATTGATTTAATTCTTTTGAAGCAGTCCACTTTTCAAATATCATTGGATATGGAAGTAAGCCAATTTCAGCCATAACATTAAATCTATCCCAAACATCCTGAGTCAATCCCTTTTGCCAATAGTTGCATAAAAAGTAAACCATTATTTCATTCGGTTTTATTCCAGCGTTTAATATAGAATTAATCCCCTTTAAAAAAATTGATTCATCTCGTTTGTTGTCCCAAGCGGTGTAAATTCTTCTTCTTTTAAAACTATCATCACGAAATTTCATTCTTGATAAATACGATGCACCTTCATCATTAATTAACCTAATATTTATCCCCTGATTAAAACAAACTTTGTAATTCCCATCAATTATTTCTTCTGCTTTTTCTTGCCAATTAGGTTGTCCAAAAAAATCATTATCAAGTAAATGTATTTGTTTTTTAGTGTTTCTTGGATTCTGCTTCCAAATATCGTAGATAGTATTGCTATCCACATTCTTACCTTCTTTTTTCGGCACTACACAAAAACTACAACGCAACCTGCATCCTCTTTGTGAAAATCCAATGGAAGCGTTAAATTTAGGGTAAATATCGTAATCGTAATACTCGTATTCAGATAGGTTAATTATCCTTTCAACGGTTGTATTGTTGTCATTTGTACCAGTTCCGCCTACTATTGCAGTTGGAAAGTTTGTTTTAAACTGATTTATTTTTTTGTCAGATGTACTGAATATTGCACTACCATAAATAATATCGTAATCAGGCTCAAACAATCCTTTGGATATTGACCTTTCAAAATAGACACTATGCCCATGCGACTTGTGCCAATGAGATAATTTCATTAAAGCCAAATTTGGGAACTTACCATCAATTTGAGTTAGTCTAATTTTCACCCCCGTGCCTCCTTGCGTGATTAAGTTTAAACTCCCTGATATGCTCGCAGTATATTTCGCATATGCCCGATTCCTGAGCGGTAATGACATCAATCAAAATATCCTTCTCCCGCATGGAATAGTTCAGCATTGCCCGACTTTCAATGTAGCCAGAACGCCAATACATCTCCATTTCGCTTGAATTGTCTCGGCTGATACTTGTACTTATCCAAGCAACAGATAATGCGATACAAAGCACGGCAAGGGTGTATGTGGCTATCTTGTAGCCGAATCGGTAAGTGTATGGGTTAGTTCTCATCTTGCACCTCCTGATAAACTGTATGAAATCGACTTTCAATCATTTTTCTTTCGGCTCTTGAAAGGCTTGATTTTTTTTCTTGAATGAGCCTAAATTCTTCAACCAAACTATTTTTTAATTTCGGAAAAGGTCTGGTATAATTTGAGCCTCCGTAATTGTACGGATTAATGTAAGTCATTGCCATTGCCATAAGTTCAATCCTACCTATTCTGGTTTTCTTTTTAGGTTGTTGTGGGCGTTCTGTATATATTTTGCCGTTTATCTCAAACATCTTGAACCTCCTTGTCCTGAATTATGCCAATCCACCATCCGTCTATTCCAGTGTAATTCCGCTCGATATTATCAACATTGAAGCAGGTATGACCGTATTCGTTTCGGTATAGTTTGAAAGCGTTGTGTCCTGAATAATTAAACTCCTTCTCCATTTTGAGCAGTTCGTCAATGTCCCAGCCGTCAATAATTAGTTCAGGCATGATTAACTGGAAGAAGTA
>Ga0315904_10001639_pt1 | contig 35526 bp, 34 predicted proteins | sample LakEriMetagenome_6_FD_203529 | JGI IMG/M metagenome (GOLD analysis project Ga0315904, IMG submission 203529) | Freshwater fungal communities from buoy surface, Lake Erie, Ohio, United States - Buoy 12 MA120 | ecosystem: Environmental > Aquatic > Freshwater > Lake | place: USA: Lake Erie, Ohio...
AAATGCTACGGAGTTATACTCCGGGCATAATCGTATCTCTGAAGACCAACTAACCTTAAGCGCCACCCCGAAGGCACCTGAGAAGGCAGGTGCCCAGCGCAAGCAGCGGGTCCGCGCCTACCGCGCCCGCACGAGCCGCCAGGCGCTCCACAGGCAGGCCCCATGCGTCAGCAGGCTGGCGAACAGCACGCCGCCCACCATCCCACCCGGCGCCTCGGAGAGCGCACTGCGCACCGCCGCCATCAGCAGCGCCCCGGAAATCAGGAACCACATCAGCGGCCAGGCCCAGGGCCGGTGCCCGCGGCGCGCCAGCAGCAAGGCCAGCAGCGCAAACTCCCCCGCCACGCCGATCAGCACGAGATCAAACATCCAGGGCTCAAGGGTCATCTGGGATCGTCCGCAAAAGGATCAGCCGAACGGTCCGTTCAACTGGACCACCTTGTAGTTGAGCCAGGCCGCAAACGACACCCACCCGAGATAGGGCAGCATCAGCAGGCTCGCGGCCTTCGAGAAGCGCGCGAGGAAGACCGCGATCACCGCGACCGAGATCCACAGTGTCGCAACTTCCGCCAGCGCCCAGTCCGGCCGGCGCAGCGTGAAGAACACCATGCTCCAGGCAATGTTCAGCACGGCATTGAAAAAGAAGAAGATCACCAGCAGAAACCGGTCCCGCTGTATTTTCGCATCGCGCCAGCCGATCGTTGCCGCCAGTGCGGCCAATGCAAAGATGATCGTCCAGCCAGGCGCAAAGGCCCAGTCCGGCGGATTGAGCGAGGATTTCTCGAGCCCGGTATACCAGGCATCGATGCGCGTCATCGCGCCGCCCACGATCGCGGTGGCCAGTGCGGCACCCGCCGCGATCAGCAGCGGCCGCCGCGGAATCACGTCTGTTTTGGCCGGGCAGGCGCGAGGCCGAGAAGGTGCGCCGTATCCTTCAGGAAGATCCTGAGATGCGCCATGTGATCCGGCTTGCCGAGGCGCTTGTTGAGATAGGCGTCCCAGGTCAGGCGCTGCACGTCCTTGTCATTGCACATCGCGACAAAGCCTTCGCGGCGCTTGTCGGAGCGGTACCAGAAATGCTGCATGATCCCGAGGATCATGAACACCTGCCCATGCGCTTTCATGTAGCGCTTGCGCGTGGCGGCAAGGGCTTTGACATCTCCCGTTTCGATCAGCTCACGGATGGCGGTCGCCGCCTCGCGCCCGCCGAGCATGGCGTAGTAGATGCCCTCGCCGGACGCCGGCGCGACCACGCCGGCGGCGTCGCCCGCAAGGATCACATCACGTCCGTTGTCCCAGCGCTTGAGCGGCTTCAGCGGTATCGGCGCGCCTTCCTTGCGCACCAGCTGGGCCTGATCGAGGCCGATATCCTTGCGCAGCGTACGGATCGCATCGCGGAGCGAGAAGCCCTTGTTGGCGCTGCCGACGCCAACGCTGGTCGTCTCGCCATGCGGGAACACCCAGGCATAGAAATCCGGCGACAGGCGGCCTTGATAATAGATATCGCAGCGCGCCGGATCGAAGCCTTCGGTCGGCGTGGGCGACTTGATGATCTCGTGATAGGCGAACACGCATTTCGTCTCGCCGCCGCCGGGAATCGCCTCGGCTGCTACGCGGGACTTGGCGCCGTCCGCGCCTATGACCGTACGGGTACGGATCTTGATTGTCTCCGAACTGTCATCCTTCGGCTTGTAGACAATGTTCGCCAGGCCATCCGATTCGCGCTCGATGCCGGTGAAGCTTCCGGCGCGGCGTTCGCAGCCGGCTTTCGCCGCGCGGGCGCGCAGCCATTCGTCGAAATGCTCGCGGTCCACCATCCCGACCGCGCCGCCCTCGACCGGCATATCGACGACACGGCCCGAGGGTGCAATCATCCGCGCGGCCCGGGCGCGGGCAACGATGACGCTTTCCGGAATGTCGAAATCCTGGATCAGGCGCGGCGGGATTGCGCCGCCGCAAGGTTTGATGCGTCCGGACTTGTCGAGCAGCAGCACGCGGTGTCCGGTCTTTGCCAGGTCATGCGCCGCAGTTGCACCGGCCGGCCCGCCGCCGACAATCACGCAGTCATAGATGTCATCGGTGGACTGAGGGGTCATGTCGCTTCTCCGTTTCGTACGGCGATTAATTCGCTGCTGGGCAATACCGGTAGTCGAAGAGTATCTGCGCCGGTCTGGCCGACGCGAAGGGCAAGGGCTGCGGCCAATAGGAAGGTCAGGCCTTCAACCGCAAAGACGAGCGCAAAAGCCGGGGCAGGGGCGTCCATCATGACGCGGGCTACATCCACGGCGGCGGCGCCGAGGAAACCGCCGAGGCCAAAGGCTAACGCCTGTGCGGCCCCCCAGACGCCCATCCTGGTGCCTTCGCGCTGTTTCGGCCCGGCGCTCGCGAGCGTCATCATCGAGCCGATAGCGGCCACTGCAAAGGCGCCGTTGGCGACGCCCAGCGCAATCACGTTCGGCACCAGTGGCCAGCCTGTGCCCATGGCCTGTGTGCCCAGTCCCAGCGCCAGCAACGCTGCGCCCGAGGCAATACATCCGCCCACGGTCCATCCACGCATGAAGCCCGCGCGGGACTTACCTATCAGGGTCCCTGCCACGGCGGTGATAATCATGCCGACCAGCGTACCCATGTTCTGCACACCGGCCAGCTGCGTCGAGCTGCCGGCATCATAGCCATGCACAAGACCGGCAAAGGGTTCGAGAATCAGGTCCTGCGCGCTGTATGCAAGCATCGAGACGAAGACGAAAACCGTGAACCGCCGCGCCTGCGGATCTGCCCAGGTCTCGCGCACTGCAGCGCGGAAAGCCTGGCCATCGTTGGCCGAGGGCGCGGCAGGGGTCTGCTGCGCCGACGCAGGTTCGAGTCCGCGCAAGGCCAGGAAGGTAACGACCAGTGCAATCGCCGAGACCACGCAGGTCACGAGAATCAACCGGTCGAAACTGAACGGCTTCAGGAAGCCTCCGCCGATGCCGGCGGTCAGCACGAAGCCCATGATCATCATGATCCAGACAATCGCCGCCGCGGCGGCCTTGCGGGACGGTTCGGTCCGGATGGCCAGCAGCGCGAGAAGATTTGTACCTGCTGCTCCAACGCCGGCGCCGATCAGGGCATAGGCGAGGACGGACAGCCCCAGGCCCGCCCAGAAACTCGAGGGGATCAGCGAGGCCGCAAACGCCGCACTGATGGCGCCGAACGCGAGCACCGCCATGCCCCCAAGAATCCACGGCGCGCGGCGCCCACCCTTATCGGCGCCGTAGCCCCAGCGGGGGCGCGACATCTGCACGGCATAGTGCCAGCCGACTAGCAGTCCGGGTATCGCAGCGGCGAGGCCGAGCTCGACGGCCATCACGCGGTTCAGTGTGGAGGTCATCAGGATGACGATGGCGCCGAGCGAAGTCTGCACGAGGCCGAGGCGGATGATGCCGAGCCAGCCGAACGAAGGGGAGGCGCCCGCGTTCATCCGGCGATCGACCAGGGCTGGACGGCAAAGGCGCTGATAAGCATTCCGAGTACGAATAATGTGACGCCGGTGGCGCTGTACCAGATCGCCTTGCCGCGAGGATCGCTAAGCAGGTCGATCATCAGCAGCAGCTGCCCGCAGACAAGTCCGATGATTGCCACCGCATGGAATGGTTTGCCGATCCAGGCGAGCATGCAGATCACCGCGACCTGCGAGACGCCCATGATCACGCAGGCCACCAGTGCCGCCCGGTCCGGACCAAGCTGCGCGGGCAGGGAACGCACGCCCATCAGACGGTCGCCTTCGATCGATTTGAAATCGTTAAGCGTCATGATCCCGTGCGCACCAACCGAGTAAGCGAGTGCAAGGAAGATGATCAGCGGATGCGGAAAGGCGCCCAGCATGACCGCCGCGCCGGTAAACCAGGAGATGCCTTCATACGAAATCCCGACTGCCGCATTGCCCCACCAGCCATTCAGTTTCAGCCTGAGGGGCGGGGCGCTGTAGGCCCACGCAAAGAACACCGCCACCAGCGTCGCGGCGAAAGCCCAGACACCGAGCGCTAGGCCGAGCAACAGGGAAAGGCCCGACCAAGTGATCGCGAGGTATAGGCCCCACTGTCCGGGAATCCGGCCCGACGGAATCGGCCGGTTCGGCTCGTTGATCGCATCGACATGCCGGTCGTACCAGTCGTTCACCGCCTGGCTCGACGCGCATACCATCGGGCCCGCGAGCAGCATGCCGCCGAGCAGGAGATGCATGTTTCCGAAGAAGGGCTGGCCGCTCGAAACAGCGCCGCACATGAAGGCCCACATCGCCGCAAACCAAGTGACCGGTTTGAAAAGTTCCAGCACGGCAGCCGGCTTCGGAAGCTGGTTTGACTGCACTGGGATCGGTGTATGAAGCATGCCTGTACGCTAATGTTGACAGGATAGAGTGTCAACGCAGATTGACGCTTCCGGACTCCGATTTTCGCCCGCTCCACACGCAAATCATATCCCGTGAAAAGGCAGGCGCATCAGGCCTTGTCGTCGATTCCGAAGCGCTTGAGCTTGGAATACAGACCCTGCCGGCTGAGGCCGAGGATTTCGGCGGCGGAGGCGCGGTTGTCGTCAGTCAGCTTGAGGGCCGCCTCGACACAAAGCCGTTCGATCAGCGTGGTCGAATCGCGCACGATGTCCTTCAGCGGCATCCGGCCGACGAGGTTCGTCAGGTGGTCGACCGAGCGCGGCAATTCTTCGCCCGGCGGTGGCTCTGTCGCGAAGCGGCGTGTAACGATCCGTACCGAGAAGGCGTAGAAGCCCGGCCGCGCAATGCTGGTGGAGACGGCCGATACTTCGACCTGTTCTTCGGCATTGAACCGGTCGCGCAGCACGGTTGCGAAATTGCGCGCGGTACCATTCGTTTTCAGGGTCGAGATCAGCACGTTGAGATCCGTGGTCGAACGGCCGAGATATTGCGACAGGCGCGCACCCGTCGCGTGTTCTTCTTCACTGAGATGCGCCATCTCGAGGAAGGCGCGATTCGCGGCGAGGATTCGCAGGTCTTCATCGGTGACGACAAATGCATCGGGCAGATCTTCAAGCGCGCGCAGCAACTGGGCGCGGTCGCCGTCACCCTGGTGCGGGCCGATTCCCTCGCCGCCGATCTTTATCACGAGGCGGGCGTCGAGACCTTGTCCGAACACGGACGCTGTCAGGTCGACCTTCTTGCCGTTGGCAAGTTCGGTCTTTTCCGATGTCGAATTCCCGGTCGCGAGCGCCTTGGCCGCCATGCGTTCCACGACGCGGGCAGCACGCGGTGCGAACAGGCCGGGGAAGTCGGCGCGCGACAGCCGGTCGGGCTCGATGCCGAGGGCTTTTCCGGCCGACCGGTTCGCCGCTTCAACGAGCAGCTCTTCTGCGGTCACGATCAGGATCGGATCGGCGACCGCTTCGAAGATCATCTTGTAGCGGCCTTCGGCCTTGCGCAGGCGCGCATAGTCACGCTCGATATCCTGCTGCGCCTTTACCAGGCGCTGCTGGAGCTCCGAGATTTCCCGAAGGTCCCGGCCGAGTGCGATCACGGGGCCCCGGGCCGGTGTTTTCACGGTGCGATAAGAGACCGGCACGTCGCGCACGCCGCCCGACGGGTGGTTCACCTGGCGCGGGCGCACGGGCGCGGCATTGTCGCCAGCGCTCAGCAGGGCTTCGATTTTTGTGCGGCTGTCGGAGGAGACGGTGTCGATCCACGGCCGGCCAATCCAGCCATTAGCAAACCCGGTGCGGCGCAGGTCTTCCGAGGCAATGGCAACGTCTTTTACGAGGCCATTCTCGATGATGACGGCAATGTCCGAGGACTGTTCGATGAGGCTGGCAACTGTCTGCGCATCAAGGCCTGACAGATGTTTCTCCGCTTCCCGGAACGAGAATCTTGGGGGCGACGAGTGCGACGAAGCATCCATTATCGATCCAAACAGACTGCGAGCTACCTCGTCAGGCCCTAGCAGTATGGCAATCACATTGCCAACATTTTCCTTGCAAGTTCCGGTGCGTCCAAGCCGCGCCCAGCGATACCATCTGCGCCGATTTCGCGCGCAATGTGCGGCGACTGTTCAAAAATCTGTCCACCGACCACCAGCTTGATGGCAGGATTTTTTGACGCCGTGCGCATCGCCTTGATGAGACGCGTGACGCCATCTGTCGCGCCGTCATGCGAAATGGAGAGGCCAGCCATGTCGTAACGGCGCGAGGCCATCAGCGCGGTGATCGTGGCAGCGTCGCCGCTCGTCTCTGTCGTTACCGACCAGCCTTGCTTGCGGAAAAGTTCACCGGCCATCAGCACGCCGAAGACATGCTGTTCGCCTGGTGCAACGGCGATCAGGATGGTGGGGGCCTCGGTGGCTTCCGGCTTGGCCGGCGCGTCGGACTGTTCTGAAATCCGGTGCAGCGCCTCGTGCAGGCGGCAGAGGCCGATGGTGACATCGACGAAGCTGACCTGATCGTCGCTCCAGAGTTCGCCAAGCTCGCGAGCGGACCAGGCGAACAGTTCCATCAGGATGGTTTCGGGAGCGCGCCCGTGGGCGAGATAGGCATCGGCGAGGTCGCCAGCCAGCGCGCCGTCGTCCGACAGCAGCGCCGTGATAAAGGCGTGGCGTTCCGGCGGGGAGAAGGTGGCGTCCTCGTCCCCGGGCGCCGTACGCACCAAGGTCAGATGGCTTTCCGGCACGCGGCTGGCGATGACCAGGCGCGGAATGATCTCGGCTTGCAGGGCCGCGAAAAGTTCTGGTTGTTCGGAGGCGGGTCGCTTCAGCACGGTATCGGCGCCAAGCTGGCGCCAGAGGCCGACCAAGAACGGAATGGGCCTGACGACGAAATCAGGGTCTGAACCATCTCTGGGCCTGCGGCCCATCTCCTGGTTGAGTGCCATAAGCGTCCTCCTCCTGACCATGTCTCATGCACACGCATAAGCTGCGTGCCCGAAGCCCGGCTTTGTTGATCTTCCTCTGTGCCGCACCCTCTCGGATCCGGCAGAACCTCTCGCTGACCCGATCATCCGAACCCGGATGTAAGCCATTTGACGGATGTGCTCGGGAGCGCACAGGGCCGTGTATTTTCAAGGCGGCCAGCCTGCCTTCACAACGCCTTAGTTGTTAACGCTTTCTGCCACTTCACTCGTGTTGGTAGCATGTGTTTTTGGCCAAATCTATCCAAATCCGAGTATTTTCCCAAAAAACTCGCTGGATCATGCGAAAAGTGTCAACCCAGATAGTCGTCAACAAAGATTGACATAACCATCCCGGGCGCTATCGTCGGGCCTGAACGAGAAGTGGGAGTGTCACGTTTCGTGGCGATGTTTGACGAACCTATCAAGGCAGGGAGGGGGGCGCCGCTGTATACAGCCGAGCAGCGTGCGCGCCGCGACTCCTCTCCCTGGACACTCGTCCAAGGTGTGCTTGCGCCGCTCCAGTTTCTTGTATTTGCCGTAAGTGTCTTCCTGGTCGTCCGTTACCTGATGACCGGCGAGGGGCTGGCCATCGCCACCGCCTCTATCGTCCTGAAAACATTTGTACTTTACGCGATCATGGTGACCGGCGCGATCTGGGAAAAAGAGGTTTTCGGCAAGTATCTCTTCGCCGATGCGTTCTTCTGGGAAGACGCGTTCTCGATGATCGTGATTGCTCTGCACACGTTCTATCTCGTGATGTTGCTGGGCGGAATCGGCTCACCGGTTCTTCAGCTCACCGTCGCGCTCGCCGGCTACGCCGTCTACGTCATCAACGCCGCCCAGTTCATCTGGAAGCTGCGTCTCGCCCGGCTTGAAACAGCCCACACACAAGGGGCTGCCGCTTGACCCAACTGATTCCCCCGCTCGCCGCCAAAGCCCTGACCGACTGCGCCGCGCCACCACCCGCACGATTAGTGCTGCGCGAGCGAGGCCAGCGAGAAGTGTTCTGCGGGCTCACCTCCATCATGTGGCTGCACCGCAAGATGCAGGACGCGTTCTTTCTGATTGTCGGCTCGCGCACCTGCGCACACCTGATGCAATCGGCGGCCGGCGTGATGATCTTCGCTGAGCCGCGATTCGCCACCGCCATCATCGAGGAACGCGACCTTGCCGGCATGGCAGACATCAATGAAGAGTTGAACAAGACGGTTTCGCGCCTGCTCGAGCGCCGGCCGGAGATCAAGCTGCTCTTCCTGGTGGGCTCGTGCCCGTCGGAAGTGATCAAGCTGGACCTTGGCCGCGCCGCCGAACGGCTTTCGATGGCCTATTCACCGCGCGTACGGATCCTCAACTATTCCGGCAGCGGCATTGAGACGACCTTCACGCAAGGCGAAGATGCCTGCCTGACTGCCATGGTGCCGGAGCTGCCGCACACGGATGCGGCCGAGCTGATCGTCGTCGGCGCGCTGGCGGATGTGGTCGAAGACCAGTTCGAACGGATCTTCGAGGCGCTCGGCATTGGCCCCGTCCATTTCCTCCCGAGCCGGAAGTCGGGCCACATGCCGCCGGTCGGGCCGAACACGAAATTCCTGCTTGCCCAGCCTTGGCTGCGCGACACCGCCCGCACGCTCGAAGCGCGCGGCGCGACGCACCTTCCGGCGCTGTTTCCGCTCGGCGCGGAAGGAACGACCTCCTGGCTGAAGGCTGCCGCCGATGCGTTCGGCGTTTCGGCAGAGCGCTTCCACGCGGTCACAGAAATGCCGCGCGCCCGCGCTACCCGCGCGCTCGCCCGTTACAATGACACGCTGGCCGGCAAGTCGCTGTTCTGCTTCCCGGATTCGCAGTTGGAAATTCCGCTCGCGCGTTTCCTGTCGCGTGAGCTTGGCATGACGCTGGAAGAAGTCGGCACGCCCTACCTGCACAGTGTGCACATGGCGGACGAGTTGGCGCTGCTGCCGGCTGATGTGCGCATCAGCGAAGGCCAGGACGTCGACCTGCAGCTCGACCGCTGCCGTGACGCGCGCCCCGACGTCACGCTCTGTGGGCTTGGCCTCGCCAATCCGCTTGAAGATGAGGGCCTGACGACCAAATGGTCGATCGAGCTCGTTTTTACCCCCATTCAGGGATACGAACAGTGCGGCGACCTTGCCGAACTGTTTGCCCGGCCGCTTATCCGGCGCACGAGGCTCGCAGTCTGATGCAATTGACCGTATGGACTTATGAAGGCCCCCCGCATGTCGGCGCGATGCGCATCGCCACCGCCATGGAAGGCCTCCACTATGTGCTGCATGCGCCGCAGGGTGATACGTATGCGGACCTTCTGTTCACGATGATCGAGCGGCGCGCCAAGCGTCCGCCGGTGACCTATACGACGTTCGAGGCGCGCGACCTTGGCTCCGACACCGCCGAGATTTTCAAGCGCGCGGCGAAGGATGCTTATGAGCGCTTCCGGCCGCAGGCGATGATCGTCGGCGCGTCCTGCACGGCCGAGCTGATCCAGGATGATCCGGGCGGCCTGACCAAGGCGCTAGACCTGCCGATCCCGGTGATCCCGCTGGAGCTGCCGTCCTATTCCAAGAAGGAAAACTGGGGCGCTTCCGAAACCTTCTACCGCCTCGTGCGCGGCCTCGCGGCCGAGCAGCCGAAACGTCCGCCGAACCGTCTCAGCCGCCCGGTCTGCAACGTGCTGGGCCCGACGGCGCTTGGCTTTCGTCACCGCGATGACGTGCGCGAGATCACGGGGCTGCTGTTCCAGCTGGGAATCGATGTGAACGTCGTCGCCCCGCTCGGCGCGACGCCGCAGGACCTGACGCGCCTTCCGGCCGCAGACTTCAACGTCTCGCTATATCCGGAGATCGCCGATGTGGCCGTCCGTTTCCTTGAGAAGGAGTTTTGCCAGCCCTATACCAAGACCATTCCGATAGGCGTTGGCGCGACGAATGATTTCATCGTCGAAGTCTGCGGCCTGGCAGGCATCGAAGTGCCTGATCTTTCGGCCTTTGCGAGCAACATGCCCTGGTGGTCGCGTTCGGTGGACTCGAACTACCTCACAGGCAAGCGCGTCTTCATCTTCGGCGATGGCACGCATGCGCTCGCCGCGGCCCGCGTTGCGGCGGATGAGCTGGCGTTCACTGTCGTCGGCCTCGGCTGCTACAACCGCGAGTTTGCGCGCCCGGTGCGAGAAGCGGCGACAGAGCTGGGCCTCGAAGCGCTGATCACCGAAGACTATCTCGAAGTCGAAGCCGCGATTGCCCGCCTGCAGCCGGAACTGATTCTCGGCACGCAGATGGAGCGGCACATCGCCAAGCGGCTCGGCATTCCGTGTGCGGTCATTTCCGCGCCGGTGCATGTGCAGGATTTCCCGGCGCGTTACGCCCCGCAGATGGGTTTCGAAGGCGCCAACGTGCTCTTCGACACCTGGGTCCACCCGCTGATCATGGGGCTCGAGGAGCACCTGCTCGGCATGTTCCGTGAGGATTTCGAGTTCAATGATTCGGCCGGGGCTTCGCACCTTGGCGGACATGGCGCGGCCGAAAAAGTCAGTGACGCTGTGGCGGCCTCCGGGCAGACCGGGGAAGGGGCCATCGCCGTCCTGCACTGGGCGCCGGAAGCCGAGAACGAACTGAAGAAGATCCCGTTTTTCGTGCGCGGCAAGGCGAAGCGGAATACCGAAGCCTTCGCCCGCGACAAGCATCTCGAGACCATCACGCTCGAGACCCTCTATGATGCAAAGGCGAGCTATGGCCGCTAAGCGCGCAACACTGGTCGACATGACGCCCGTCCGGGTCGTTATCCTGTCGCTCGATTCCCATCTCGGCACGGCGATCCGCGCCGCCGAGACGGAGCTGCGCCGGACGCATCCGAACCTGTCGCTGGCGTTTCATCCGGCCTCGGAATTTGATCGCCACTCCAAGGCGCTTGCCCGCGCCATCGAGGATATCGGCAAGGCGGATTTCGTGCTCGCTTCGATGCTGTTCATCGAAGACCACATCAAGGCGGTCCTGCCAGCGCTCCAGGCGCGCCGCGATTCCTTTGATGCCATCGTCGGCGCCATGTCGGCCTCGGAAGTCGTGCAGCTGACGCGCCTCGACCGGTTCGACATGTCGAAGCCGGCCAGCGGTCCGATTGCGCTGATGAAGCGCTTGCGCGGCGGCTCAGGCGACAAGGCGAAATCCGGCGAGACACAGATGAAGACGCTGCGCCGTCTTCCGAAAATCCTGCGCTATATTCCGGGTATGGCCCAGGACGTACGCGCCTATTTCGTGACCATGCAATACCTGCTGGCGGGCTCTGAAAAGAATATCGCCAATGCCGTCCGCTTCTTGGTTGACCGCTATGCGGCCGGTCCGCGCGCCCATCTGCGCGGCAAGATGAATCCTCAGCCTCCGGAAGAATTTCCGGAAACAGGGCTCTACCATCCGCAGATGAAGCCCAGTGTGGCCGAGCGACTGGACGCCCTGCCGAAAGTGGCGGGCGAGCGCCCGACCGTCGGACTGCTCGTGCTGCGGTCCTACATCACGTCCGGCGACACCGGACACTATGACGGTGTCGTTGCCGCCCTCGAGGCGCGCGGCCTGCGCGTCATTCCAGCCTTTGCCAGCGGCCTCGATGCCCGGTCTGCCATCCGCCGCTATTTCATGCGCGGCGAAACGCCCACCATCGACGCCCTTGTTTCCCTGACCGGCTTCTCGCTCGTCGGCGGCCCCGCCTTCAATGATGCGGATGGCGCCGTCGAGATGCTGAAGGCCCTCGATATTCCCTATGTCTGCGCGTTGGCTTCGGAGTTCCAGTCTCTGTCGGACTGGGGTGCTAATGCGCGCGGGCTGACGCCGATCGAGACGACCATCATGGTCGCTCTTCCAGAACTGGACGGCGCGACGGGATCCATTGTCATCGGCGGGCGCGCCGACCATGGCACGACGTGTACCGGATGCGCCCGCCGTTGCACATTCGCCGATGACAACAGACGCATGCAGGTCTGCCCCGAGCGGGCCGAGCAACTCGCCGCACGGGTCGACAAGCTGGTGAGGCTGAAGCGCTCCGCGCGCGCCAGCCGCAAGCTTGCGATCACGCTGTTCAACTTCCCCCCCAACTCCGGCAGCGTCGGCACCGCCGCTTACCTGTCGGTCTTCGAATCGCTGTTCAATTTTCTGAAGCGGCTCGAGGCTGAAGGCTATGGCGTCAAGGTTCCGGCTTCGGTTGATGACCTCAAGGACATGCTGCTCGAAGGCAACAAGGACCGTTACGGAACCGAAGCCAACGTCGTCGCCGAAATTCCGGTCTCTGACCATGTGCGCCGCGAGCGCCGCCTCAAGGATATCGAAGCCGCTTGGGGCCCCGCGCCTGGCCGTGTGCTGACGGATGGCCGTTCGATCTTCGTGCTCGGCGCCCGGTTCGGCAATGTTCTGGTCGGCCTGCAGCCGGGTTTCGGCTATGAAGGCGACCCGATGCGCCTGCTCTTCGAAAAGGGCTTCGCGCCGACCCACGCTTTCTCGGCCTATTACACCTATCTCAAGCAGGGCTTCGCAGCTGACGCGGTTGTCCACTTCGGTACGCACGGCGCGCTGGAATTCATGCCGGGCAAACAGTCCGGCCTGTCCGGCGATTGCTGGCCAGACTATCTGCTCGGCGATCTGCCCAACATCTATTTCTACGCTGCCAACAACCCGTCCGAAGCAACAATTGCCAAGCGCCGCGGCAATGCGACCATTGTCAGCTACCTGACGCCGCCGGTCACCGAGGCGGGCCTCTACCGCGGCCTGTCAGATCTCTCTGCAACCATCGCCCGCTGGCGTGGTCTTGCCCCGGACGCCCACGCCGAGCGCGGCGACCTCGAAGAGCTCATCATTCTGCAGGCCGGCGAACTCGACATTCTGCCCGCCGCCTCGTTTGACCGTCCGCGCGACCGGATCGAGGCGATCCGCACACGTCTGGCCGAAGTCGAAACCTCGCTGATCCCGAATGGCCTGCACATTGCGGGCAAAGGCCTCGGCCCGGAAGACCGCCGCGAGATGATCTCGCTGATGCCGCCAGCGCAGGGCCAAGACGTTCTGCCAGCTGCCGCTTTCGATGCGATCGTTTCGGGCGGAGCGCCTGCCGATATCGTCCGTACCCTGAAGCTGGAAGCCCGCGCTGAAGAGGTTACGAACCTTGTTCGCACCAACTCGCTGCTTGGCGAAGACCATGAGATGGCGGCCCTGATCCACGCGCTTGATGCCGGCTATACGCCGCCGGTGCCAGGCGGGGATCTGATCCGGACGCCGGAAATCCTTCCTTCCGGCCGCAATATCCACGGCTTTGACCCTTTCCGCCTCCCGAGCGCGTTTGCCGTTGCCGATGGCCGCCGCCAGGCTGACCGTCTGCTGGCCCGCCACAAGGTGGACGCCGGACGCCATCCCGAGACGATGGCCATTATTCTCTGGGGTACCGACAACCTGAAAAGCGAAGGCGCGCAGATCGCGCAGGCGATGGCGCTGCTCGGCGCGGTGCCGCGTTTCGACTCCTATGGCCGCCTCGCCGGCGCCGACCTCATCCCGCTGGAACAGCTTGGCCGCCCGCGCGTGGATGTGATGGTTACGCTGTCTGGCATCTTTCGCGATCTGCTGCCCTTGCAGACGCGCATGCTGGCCGACGCAGCTTACGCGGCCGCCAGTGCCGACGAACCGCACGAGATGAACTTCGCCCGCAAGCATGCCGTTCTCTGGATGGCCGAATCCGGCGCCGACATTGAAACAGCCGCCTTGCGCGTCTTCTCGAACGCTGACGGCGCTTACGGTGCCAACGTGAACTATCTGGTCAATTCCGGAACGTGGGATGACGAAGACGAACTGGGTGATGCGTATGCCAAGCGCAAATGCTTCGCCTACGGACGAGACGGGCGTCCATCGGCGCAGCCAGCCCTGTTCAACAACATCCTTTCGACCGTCGAGCTGGCCTACCAGAACCTTGAATCGGTCGAAACCGGCCTGACGACTATCGACCATTACTTCGATACTCTCGGCGGCATCTCGCGCGCTGCCGCGAAAGTCCGCGGCGAACAACCAGCGGTCTATATCGGCGACCAGACCCGCGGTGACGGCATTGTCCGTACACTGGCCGAACAGGTTGCGCTGGAGACACGTACCCGCACACTAAACCCAAAATGGTTCGAAGGCATGCTGCGCCATGGCTATGAAGGCGTTCGCCAGATCGAGGCGCAGGTGACCAACACGATGGGCTGGTCGGCGACGACCGGCCAGGTCCAGCCGTGGGTCTACCAGCAGATGACTGAAACGTTCGTGCTCGACGAGGCGCTGCGCCGCCGTCTCACGGATCTCAACCCCGCCGCGACCGCCAATGTGGCGAACCGGCTGATCGAAGCTTCGGAGCGCCGTTACTGGTCACCCGACCCTGAAACGCTGGCGGCCCTTCGAGCGGCCAGCGCAGAAATCGAAGACCGCCTCGAAGGCATCATCCCCCTGCAAGGAGCCGCCGCATGACGTCGCTTGCCCTCAATCGCCCAGGTAGCCGCCGCCCAGACGGGGAGGGCAGCGTTCAAGTGAAGCTGGATTCCCGCTTCGAAGCCGGCACCGCCAAAGTTTTCGCCGTGTACGGAAAAGGCGGGATCGGCAAATCGACGACCTCGTCGAACCTCTCGGCTGCCTTCTCGAAGATCGGCAAGCGCGTGCTGCAGATCGGCTGCGACCCGAAACACGACTCCACGTTCACGCTGACCAAGAAGCTGATGCCTACGGTCATCGATGTGCTGGAATCGGTGGAGTTCCACTCCGAGGAATTGCGCACCGAAGACTTCGTGTTCGAAGGCTACAATGGCGTAATGTGCGTCGAGGCCGGCGGCCCTCCCGCAGGTACGGGCTGCGGCGGCTATGTCGTCGGCCAGACCGTGAAACTCTTGAAAGAGCACCGCCTGCTCGAAGACTCCGATGTGGTGATCTTCGACGTGCTGGGCGATGTGGTCTGCGGCGGTTTTGCCTCGCCGCTCCAGCATGCCGAACGCGGCATCATCGTCACAGCGAACGATTTCGACTCTATCTTCGCGATGAACCGGATCGTGGCGGCCATCAAGGCAAAGTCTCAGAACTATGCCGTTCGCCTCGGCGGTGTGATCGCTAACCGTTCCAAGGCGACCGATGAGATCGACCGGTATTGCGATGCGACCGGCATGCAGCGCATCGCGCATTTCCCGGATCTCGACGTGATCCGCCGCTCGCGCCTGAAGAAATCGACCATCTTTGAGATGGAGCCGTCACCGGAACTGGAAGCTGTGCAGAAAGAATACCTGCGCCTCGCCGCCGCGCTCTGGCTCGGCGGTGAGCCGGTTGAAGCGGTGCCGATGAAGGACCGCGAAATCTTTGACTTCCTGGGGTTCGATTGATGGAAACCGCCTACCAGACGCGCCGCGCCGAGCTGCAGACCTATTTCGACGAGACCGCTTCTGTCACGTGGCAGAAGCTCACCTCGAATGCTCCCGTCAGCGGTATTCGCGCCACCGTGCGTGCGGGTCGCGAGGCGATGCACAATGAAGTCCTCTCATGGCTGCCGCAGGACATGACCGGCCTGCGCATCCTGGATGCCGGTTGCGGCACGGGCACGTTCGCCGTTGAAGCTGCGCGGCGCGGTGCCACCGTCGTTGCCATCGACATCGCCCGTTCGCTGGTCGAGACGGCCGCCGAGCGGATAAGCGATCCCGCCATCCGTAGCCGGATCACCTGGCATATTGGTGACATGACACGCGCCGACCTCGGCTCGTTCGATCATATGTTGGCGATGGATTCGATCATCCACTATGACGCACGCGACATGGCTGCGATGGTGGCGAAAATTTTGCCGCGCGTCCGCCGCTCGGCCATCTTCACGTATGCGCCGCAGACGCCGCTGCTCTCCACAATGCATTTCTTCGGCAAGTTCTTCCCGCGCAGTGACCGCGCTCCGGCCATCGTACCAGTCTCGGGCGGACGCCTGATGGATCTGCTCGCGGCAGAAACGAATGACGCCTGGCGCGGCAGCCGCAAGCACCGGGTCAATTCCACATTCTATATCTCCGAAGCCCGCGAGGTCGTCCGCAGATGACCCCTGAGCGGCGCACCTTTGCAGGCATGTGGATGACGGTGGGAACGAAGTTCCTGCCGTTCGCCGACGCCGCCAGTGCGCAGTTTCCGCTGGGCCGCCTCCTGCGTCTGTCGCTGTTCCAGGTTTCGGTTGGCATGGCGATGGTGCTACTGACCGGCACCCTGAACCGCGTGATGATCGTTGAACTCGGCGTGCCGGCCTGGTTGGTGGCGCTGATGGTGGCCCTGCCGCTGGTGTTCGCGCCGCTGCGGGCCCTGATCGGCCACAAGTCCGACACCTACAAATCCGTTCTCGGCTGGCGCCGCGTGCCCTTCATCTGGTTCGGCTCGATGTTCCAGTTTGGCGGCCTCGCGCTGATGCCGTTCGCGCTGATCCTGTTGTCGGGCGACTCGACCGGTCCGGCCTGGATCGGCCATGCGGGCGCGGCTGTCGCCTTCCTGCTGGTCGGCGCCGGCATCCACACAACACAGACTGCCGGTCTCGCGCTCGCCAGCGATCTCGCCACAGACGAGACCCGTCCGCGCGTGGTCGTGCTGCTCTATGTCATGCTGCTGGCCGGCATGGTCGCCAGCTCGCTGATATTCGGCTGGCTGCTCAGTGATTTCAACACACTGATCCTGATCAAGGTGATCCAGGGCGCCGCGGTCGTCACCATGGTGCTCAACGTGATTGCCCTCTGGAAGCAGGAGGCCCGGGACCCGTCCTTGACGCGCACCGACCGCGAAACGCCCAGCTTCTCCAGCACCTGGGCCCAATTAGTGCAGGACAGCAGAACCGTCCGTTTGCTGATCGCCGCCGGTCTCGGCGCTGCGGCCTTCAGCATGCAGGATGTGCTTCTGGAGCCATATGGCGCCGAAGTGCTTGGCATGAGTGTCGCTGAAACCACCCGCCTCACCGCGCTGTCTGCGTTCGGTTCGCTGATGGGCTTTGCCTATTGCTCGGGCCAGCTCAGCGAGGGCGGCGAGCCGCACCGTCTGGCTGGCACCGGCGCTGTCGCCGGTGTGTTCGCCTTCGCGCTGGTCGTCTTTGCATATCCGGCGGGGTCGGTTGCCGCGTTTTGCCTCGGCGCCTTCCTCATCGGCTTCGGCGGAGGCCTCTTCGCTGTGGGCACGCTCACAGCGGTGATGGCCATCGCGCGCCATCATGATGGCGGCATCGCCCTTGGCGCCTGGGGCGCAGTCACCGCTACCGCTACCGGGGTTGCCGTCGCCGTCGGCGGCGCGATGCGCGATGTCGTCTCGGGTCTTGCCGAAAGCGGCCAACTCGGCCCCGCGCTGACCGGTCCTGCCCCTGGTTATGGCGCGGTCTACCATTTCGAAATCCTGCTTCTGTTTGCCACGCTTATCGTGATTGGCCCGCTGGCCCGTCACACACTTGCGACACCTGCCACCACCCCATCCACCAAGTTCGGCCTGGCTGCATACCCAGGCTGATACGACCCTCAAGGAGAACGGTCATGATTTTCAGTGGAGAATTCGTCAACGGCATAGATCTTGTGGACGTCTGCCTTTGGGCGTTCATGATCTTCTTCGTCTGGCTGATCTACTACCTGCAGCGCGAAGGCATGCGTGAAGGCTATCCGCTGGAGGAAGATCCCAGTGGCCGTCAGGAAGCGCCGGCGCTTGTCTTTGTTCCGCCGCCCAAATCCTTCAACCTTCCAAACGGTCGCGGCACTATCGAGATGACCTATGCAAAAGCTGACACGCGCGATCTCGCACTTAACCGGACTGCCCCGTGGGCAGGTTCGCCCTTCGTGCCGTCGGGCGATGGCATGAAAGACGGCGTCGGCCCCGCCTCCTACGCGCTGCGCGCCGACGTGCCGGATCTCAACTGGGATGGCCAGGACCGGATCTCGCCCTATCGCTTAAACCCGGACTATACGGTCTCGGCCAAGGACATGGATCCGCGCGGCTTGCCGGTTGTCGGCCTCGACAGCAAGGTGGCCGGCGTCGTGACCGACCTCTGGGTCGACCGCGCCGAGGCGATCATCCGTTATCTCGAAATCAAGCTGGATGGCTCGGGCGTGCACGTGCTGCTGCCGGTTCCCTTCGCGAACGTTTCGAAGGCTCGCAAGCGGGTTGAAGTCAACGCCGTCAAAGCCGAGCATTTTGCCAACGTGCCGCGCCTCAAAACCCCGGACCGGATCACACGGCTCGAGGAAGACATGATCAGCGGCTATTATGGCGGCGGCACGCTGTACGCGACGCCGCAGCGCCAGGAGCCCTGGCTGTGATCAAGCTGCACGACGAAGAAGAGGGGGGGGGCGAGCCCGTTCGCGGGCTCCCCCAGGCATTGCCGGAGGGCGAGCAGCTCCTCTGGCAGGGCAGCCCGGGCACGCTCGCCTTTGCCATCCATGCTTTCCACATCCGGTTTGTGCTCGCCTATTTCGTGCTTGCGACCAGCTGGCGCCTTGCCAACCTGGAAACCGCCGGGGCAACCGGACTGGAGATGACGCGGGTGGCGATCAATTCCGGCATCGGCGCCGCCGCCGGAATCGGCCTGCTCGTGCTGATCGCCTGGGCCATGGCCCGCGCAACGGTCTACTCCGTCACCTCCAGACGCGTCGTCCTGCGCTACGGCGTGGCGATCCGCAAGTACGTAAACCTGCCGTTTGAACAGATCGCGTCTGCGGACATGCGTCGTTATGGCAAGGACAAAGGCGACATCGTCCTGTCGCTGGCCTCAACCGGCGGCCTCGGATACATGCGCCTCTGGCCGCACGTGCGTCCCCTGCGCATCAATCATCCGCAGCCGATGCTCCGTGGTCTGACCGATGTAGAAGCGGTAGCCCATACGTTGGCAACGGCCATCACGGCGCATGGGCCGAACCGGTTCACTCAAACCTCCGCTGCGCCACCCGCTCGATCGACCCTGATCGCGCCCGGCCTCGCCGCCAGCGCTACCTGAGGACAGAACCGATGACCCACGCGCCCCTTCACAACCCGGCCCACAACCACGATCTCCATCCGCCGCGCGGGCTTCTGATGGCGATCGGGGCACTGATCCTTTTCACGGTGATCGGCGTCGGCTTCACGCAATTCTCGGGCGCCGGGTACGTTACCAACTGGCGCGCCCTGTCGGTCGAAGCCCTGCCGCTCGTCTTCGAGGATGGCGCAGATGGCAGCATCATCGTGCGTGAACCGGAGACCGGCAACGTGCTGCGCACATGGGCTCCGGAAACTGGCGGCTTTGTGCGCACAGCGATGCGGTCCCTCGCGCTCCAGCGCCGTCAGATGGGCATCGGATCGGGCCCAGCCTTCGTACTGCACCGCACAGAGAACGGAAAACTCATCATCGAGGATCCACAGACTTCGGAATGGGTGAGTCTCGACGCTTTTGGCGGTGACAATGTCGCAGAGTTCCGTAAGCTGCTTTCACCGGTGGAGGCTGCCCAATGACAAGACGCAGCTTCACGGTGCCTTGCACCATCCGTGTCGAACACACCTTCGAGTCGCTTGAAGCGCATGTCGAACTCGATGGCGGCATCGAGCCGGGCATTGGCGACAAGGTCCTCGTCCACGGCGCGCCGGTGAGCGTGCCTTTCGGCCGCAGTCTCGTGCTGCGCCGCGAGGCGACCGTCACGCGCGCCAATTTTTTTGAGAAGGCGCTGGTGCGCTTTCAATCAATGTTTGAGCTCACCGAACTTTACGAAGTGAGTTTCACCGATGGGAGGGTGTGAGGCATGACCATGGCCGTGATGACGGATGACGAGATGCGCGTACTCGAAGCGCCGCCGGCGTTCGATACAAACAAGATCGCAATGGAAGAGACGATGCTCTCGCCGCGCTTCTACACGACCGATTTCGCCGAGGTCGACAAGGTCGATGTCTCTGGCGTGCGGGAAGAGTGGGACGCGCTGATTTCCGAGATGGAATCTGACCCGAACCGCAACCACTTCAAGCGCACGGACGAGTTTGACAATGTTCTCGGCACGCTCTCGCCGGAGCTGCGCACCGAGTTCGTGGACTTCCTCGTCAGCTCGCTGACATCCGAATTCTCCGGCTGCGTGCTTTACCGGGAGATTACGCGCCAGGTCGAGAACCCTGACATGAAGGCCCTGTTCCGCCTGATGGCGCGCGACGAGGCCCGGCATGCCGGCTTCATCAATTTCGTGTTGAAGGATTTTGGCATCGGTGTCGATCTCGGCTTCCTGACGCGCAAAAAGAAGTACACATTCTTCAAGCCGAAATACATCTGGTACTCGGTCTATCTCTCCGAGAAGATCGGCTATGCGCGCTACATCACAATCTTCCGCCAGCTGGAAAAGCACCCTGAATTCCGCTTCCACCCGATCTTCAAATGGTTCGAGCAGTGGTGCAATGACGAGTTCCGCCACGGCGAAGCCTTTGCGATGATCCTGCGCGCGAATCCGCACCTCCTCGAAGGCGGCAACAAGTACTGGATCCGCTTCTTCCTGCTCGCCGTCTACGCCACGATGTATGTGCGCGACCATCGCCGCCCCGCTTTCCATGCCGCGCTCGGTGTGGACCCGACAGTGTATGACTACGAAGTCTTCCGCGTCACCAACGAGATCGCCCGTCAGGTCTATCCGCTCGAACTCAACATCGATGCGCAGGAGTTCCGCGCCGGTCTTGAGAAGATCCGTCAAAACACGGACAAGATGGAAGCGATCAACGGGAAAGGGCCTGTCACCTGGCTGCAGAAAAAGGGATATGTCCTCTCCAACGGCCTGACCTTCCTCAAGCTCTACCTCATGCCGGTTCGCAAGAACCAGCTGCCGGCGAAAGTCCGGCTCCAGCCGGCCTGGTAGGGAAGCAGCGACACGCAATCCATGGCCGAGTACGCGCCCCCCATCATCTTTGCTGCGCTCGCCTGGTGGCTGAGCACGGGGGCGATTTTCTGGCTCATCGGTCGGCCGCGCGCGACGTTCAAATGGACGGCGCTCGGCGCGACAGCGATCCTCGTGGGCGCGACCTTCATGCTCGTCTCCCTGCGCACGGATACCAGCGTCACGGCCGCTTATGCGGGGTTTGCTGCGGGCCTTGCGCTCTGGGCCTGGCATGAGGTCATGTTCCTCACGGGCTTCATCACCGGTCCGTCGCGTGTTCCGTGTCCGGAAGGTCTCTCGGGTGTCGACCGCTTCCGCGCCGGCGTAGCCGCGGTCCTGCACCACGAACTCGCTATTATCGCCCATGCCGGTCTCATCGTCTGGCTCAGCTGGGGCGCGGTCAACCAGTTCGCGCTTTGGACCTTCCTCATCCTCTGGGGTATGCGCATCAGCGCGAAGCTGGTTGTCTTCACCGGCGCGCCTAACCTCGTTGACCAGTTCATGCCCCGCCATCTCGACTACATGAAAACCTATTTCTCGCGCCGCGCGCCCGGCAGTGTGTTCGCCGCCGCGCTGGTCACGATCACCACGGTGTCAGTGCTGCTCGCGTTCACCGCGTTCGGCCACCCAGCCGGCAGCCACGCCTCAGCTGGATTCCTGTTGCTCACCGCGCTCGCCATTCTCGCCGTCATCGAGCACTGGGTGCTCATCCTGCCGGTGCGCGATCCATCACTCTGGGGCTGGGCCATGAAGCCGGCACCCCAGGCAAACACGACAACAAAAATGAAAACGGACTGGAGGGCCTGACCCATGAACTTCGAAGCTTACTTCGAGAACGAGCTGACGAAACTCAAGGAGGACGGCAACTACCGGGTCTTCGCCGATATCGAGCGTGAGAAGGGCGCTTTCCCGAAAGCCGTCTTCCATGGGCCGGACGGCCAGAAGCCGGTCAAGGTCTGGTGCTCCAACGACTATCTCGGCATGGGCCAGCACCCGAAAGTGCTTGCCGCCATGCATGAAGTGCTCGACAGCTGCGGGGCAGGGGCCGGCGGTACACGGAACATATCTGGCACCAACCACCATCACGTCCTGCTTGAGCAGGAACTGGCAAGCCTCCACAACAAGCAAGCCGCGCTTCTGTTCACATCTGGTTATGTCTCCAACTGGGCGGGCCTCGGCACGCTCGGCGCCAAGATCCCGGGACTTATCATCCTTTCAGACGCCCTGAACCATGCCTCGATGATCGAAGGCATCCGCCATTCCCGTGCCAAGTGCGTTGTCTTCCGTCATAATGATCCGCGTGACTTGCGCGAGAAGATTGCTGCGCTCGACCCGGCCGCACCGAAGCTGATCGCGTTCGAATCCGTCTATTCGATGGACGGCGACATCGCCCCGATCAAGGAATTCTGCGATATCGCCGATGAGTACGGCGCGATGACCTATCTCGACGAAGTCCACGCCGTCGGTCTCTACGGCGACCATGGCGGCGGCATTGCCGAGCGGGAAGGTCTGATGGACCGGCTGACGGTCATCGAAGGTACGCTCGGCAAGGCCTTCGGTGTCGTTGGCGGCTATATCGCGGGCTCGTCGGCCCTCGTAGACTTCGTCCGCAGCTTCGCCTCGGGCTTCATCTTCACCACGGCGCTCCCCCCGCACATCGCGGCTGGCGCCCGCGCCTCGATCCAGCATCTCAAGCAGAGCAACTGGGAGCGGATGCGCCAGCGCGACCGCGTCGAGAAAGTCCGTATCCGCCTGCGCGAGATCGGCATCCCGGCGCTCGAGAACCCCAGCCATATCGTCCCCGTGATGGTGGGCGACCCGGTCAAGTGCAAGATGATCTCGGACTGGCTGATGGAGCGCAACGGCATCTACGTGCAGCCGATCAACTATCCCACGGTCCCCAAGGGCACTGAGCGCCTGCGCATCACGCCGTCGCCGGTACACACTGACCAGGATATCGAAGACCTCGTCAGCGCCCTGTCGGAACTCTGGTCCCACTGCGCGCTCGCCCGCGCGGTCGCGTAGGTTTCCAGGAGCAGCTCTGACCCTCCCCGCAAGCGGGTAGGGGCTGGCCGCCCTGGTGCCTCAGCGGCGCGTTTCGTCCGGCCTCTAGTGAACCAGCCAGTAAGCCTGAAACCTCGCAAGGGCGGCGAGTGCTAATGCCTTGTCCGGCAGCGAGAGACCAGAAGCCCGGGTTTCCTGGGCCACCGTCGCAGAGACAGCCCGGTAGGCGTCGGCGTCATGGCGCCAGATGCCGGCAACGCTGGACTTGCGAAAATGTTTCCGGGTAAGGATTTCCGGTTCACGCAGAAACGCCCCGATCAATGCGAAGCGTACAAGCCAAGGCCAGTCGGCCATGACTTCTCCCCGGCGGCTACGCTGCAGGCCGCCAACGGTTTGCGCAGCGCCGGCGCGAAACATCCGGTGCGCTGGAATGCACCAGTTTGCCGGCATTCTGGTCATGATGGCAGTGCGCGCCCGGGCTGAAGTCACCCGTTCCAGCCGCGTGAACGCAGCGGTTTGCGGCGCTTGGTCTTCGAACACCAACTCCGCATCGCTGAACGCTAAAACAGCATCTGGCCTCGAGCCGAGTCTCGTTGCCAGGCGCGCCACATAGTCCGGGAACAGAACATCATCATGAAACGCAAACAGCATGTAGTCGGCGTGCCCGCTTGAATCCTGCAGCATGCGTTCGTGTTTCCGGTCCATCCCAGGTTGTTGGTCCGGCGCACCAGGGAAAAGCGGGCATCGCGGCGAAGATAGTCTTCCGCAATATCCGCCGTTGCGTCCGTGGACGCATCATCGGCGATCAGCACGCGCAGGGACGGATAGGTTGGCGTGGCCAGCGAGTCCAGCGTCCGGCGCAGGAACGCCTCGGCATTGTAGGCAGGTGTCAAGGCGAGCATGCGGGGCTGGCTGGTCATGCAGAACGGCTAATTGAACGGTGGATAAAATCCGGACAAGACGTCACACGATTAGGGCCCTCATCGGAAAGTCCGCGGTGGCCTGGGCTACCGATCGAACAGTTTCGATACGCTCTCTTCGTTGGCAATCCGCCGGATCGCCTCGCCGAGTAGCGGCGACATCGGCAGCACGCGGATCTTCTTAGATTTCAGCGCGCTTTCCGAAGGTTGGATCGTGTCGGTCATCACCAGCTCGTCGAGTACAGATTTCTCGATGCGCTGCACGGCATTGCCCGAGAGCACGCCGTGCGTGACATAGGCCGAGACAGAGACCGCGCCCTGGTCCTTCAGCGCCGCCGCGGCGTTGGCCAGCGTGCCGCCGCTGTCGCAGATATCATCCAGCATGATGCAGCGCGCACCCTTCACTTCGCCGATGATGTTCATCACTTCGGACTTGCCGGCCTCAGGCCGCCGCTTGTCAACGATCGCAAGGTCCGCGTTCAGCTTGTTGGCCAGCGCCCGCGCGCGTACCACACCGCCGACATCCGGCGAGACCATCACGATCTTGTCGCGGCCGAAGCGTTCCTTGATGTCGTCGATCATCACCGGACCGCCGAACAGGTTGTCGGTCGGAATGTCGAAGAAGCCCTGGATCTGGCCGGCATGCAGGTCCACGGTCAGCACGCGGTCGGCGCCCGAGGCAGAGATAAGATTGGCCACCAGTTTCGCTGAGATCGGCGTACGGCCATCGGTTTTCCGGTCCTGCCGCGCATAGCCGAAATACGGGATCACCGCCGTGATGCGCCGGGCCGAGGCGCGCCGCAGCGCGTCCATCATGATCAGCAGCTGCATCAGGTTGTCATTGGCGGGGTAGGAGGTGGACTGGATGACGAATACATCCTCGCCGCGCACGTTTTCGTCGATGCGCACGAAGATTTCCTGGTCGGCGAAGGTTTTCACCTCGGAGCGCGTCAGCCGCATGTCGAGATAATCGGCGATGGCTTCGGAGAGTGGCCGGTTCGCGTTGCAGGAAATAAGCTTCATGACGCGTGTCGACCCTCTGCTGCCCGGCTCGCGACGCTTTTGTAACAGGCGCTCGCGAGTCGCAAGCCACGTAAAACTGGATTCGCTCCGGCTTACCCAGAAATCGCGATCACCGAGGCATTCCGGCCATAATCTGCCTCACCGCGCAGGTTGCGCCGCCGGTTGGAGAAATAGATTTCTTCCATCGCGCAGGTATCGTGGCCAAGACTGTCCACCTCGCCGAGCCCGGCGCCGGCCAGCTGGCGCGCACAGAAGCCCGGCAGATCGAAGTGCAACCGGTCGCCCTTGCCGGCGATGAACAGGTCCGCGCTCACCGGATGCGCGGCGAGAAACGCGTCCCGGAATTCGGGGCCCACTTCATAGCTCGCCTGCTGGATCGTGGGGCCGATGGCCGCCCGGATTCGGCTGCGGTCGGCCCCCAGCGCCTCCATGGCCTCCACGGTGCGCAACAAAACGCCGGCCAGCGCACCTTTCCAGCCGGCATGCGCCGCGCCGATGATGCCCTGGTCCGGGTCCAAAAAAAGGACTGGGGTGCAATCCGCCGAGAGGACGCAGAGCCCCAGTTCCGGCCGGTCGGTCACCATCGCGTCGGCCCTGGGCCGCTCGGTCCAGGGCCCGGTCACGCGCACAACGTCCGGCGAATGCACCTGGTAGCAGGAGAGCAGCCAGCGTGCGCCCATCGCCCCCGACACGCGCGCCCGGTTCTCGGCGATATGCCGGGGGCTGTCGGCGGAGCCTTCCCCCACATTCAGGCTGTCATAATCGCCTGAGGACACGCCCCCCCGGCGCCCGAAGAAACCATGGGTTAGCCCGGGAATGCCGGTCAACGCGGGGGCAGTGGTGAAGGGCGGATGCATGCTCCAGATTGCTGGCCGCGACCGGCGCGGTCGTCAAGCATTTCGCACGCGCGAAGAAGCCTGCCGCATCGGCATGGTCAAATCATCCGGCCTCTGCTACGTGCGCGGAAAATCCACCCGTTCTCCTCCCGAACGCCGCCCGCCGGAAAGCCCGCTCTATGACGACCCCTATCGAAAAAATGCGCAACATTGCCATCATCGCGCACGTTGACCATGGCAAGACCACGCTGGTGGACGAGCTTCTCAAACAGTCGGGCACCTTCCGCCAGAACGAGAAGACTGCCGAGCGGATGATGGATTCTAACGATCTCGAGCGCGAACGCGGCATCACCATCCTCGCCAAGACCACTTCGGTCGAATGGAACGGCTACCGCATCAACATCGTGGACACCCCCGGGCACGCCGATTTCGGCGGCGAGGTGGAGCGTATCCTCGATATGGTCGACGGCGCCATCGTGCTCGTGGATTCGTCCGAAGGCCCCATGCCGCAGACCAAATTCGTTGTCTCCAAAGCGCTCAAGGTCGGCCTCAGGCCCATCGTCGCCGTCAACAAGATCGACAAGCCGGAGCGCCGCCCGGACGAAGTGGTCAACGAGTGTTTCGATCTCTTTGCAAACCTTGACGCGACCGACGAGCAGCTTGATTTCCCGATCCTCTACGGATCGGCCAAGAATGGCTGGATGTCCAAGCAGTACGAAACGCCGGCCGCCAACATGGACGAACTGTTCCAGATGGTCGTCGACCATGTGCCGGTCCCGCGCGTTGAAGAAGGCGCTTTCCGCTTCCTCGCGACCACGATTTCCGCTGACCCGTTCCTCGGGCGCATCCTGACGGGGCGCATCCTGTCCGGCACCGTCAAGCCGAACCAGTCGATCAAGGTCCTCTCGCGCGACGGTCAGCTCGTGGAGCAGGGGCGCGTCTCGAAAGTGCTCGCTTTCCGCGGCCTCGAGCGCGTGCCGGTCGATGAAGGCCAGGCGGGCGACATCGTCTCGCTTGCCGGCATGACCAAGGCGAACGTTGCCGATACCTTCTGCGACCCCTCGGTCACCGTGCCGCTTGAAGCACGTCCGATCGACCCGCCGACCATCTCTATGACCTTCCGCGTCAACGATTCCCCGCTCGCCGGCACCGAAGGCACGAAAGTCACGAGCCGGATGATCTGGGCCCGCCTCGAGAAAGAGGCTGAAGGCAACGTCGCGCTGAAAGTCGAACGCGCCACCGATGCCGAGGCCTTCACCGTCTCCGGACGGGGCGAACTTCAGCTCGCCGTGCTGATCGAAACCATGCGCCGCGAGGGCTACGAACTCGGCGTCGCGCGTCCGCAGGTCGTTATGCAGATCAGCCCTACCGGCGAAAAGCTTGAGCCGATCGAGGAAGTCACCATCGATGTCGATGACGAACATTCCGGCATCGTCGTTCAGAAAATGAACGAGCGAAAAGCCGAGATGCTCGACATGCGCCCCTCCGGCGTCGGCCGCACACGCCTCGTATTCCACGCGCCGACGCGGGGCCTGATCGGCTACCAGGGTGAATTGCTGTCCGATACGCGCGGCACCGCCATCATGAACCGCATCTTCCACGAATACGCGCCCCACAAGGGCAAGATCCAGGGCCGCCATACCGGCGTGCTGATCGCCATGGAGCAGGGCGAGGCTGTGGCCTTCGCGCTCTGGAACCTCGAAGACCGTGGACCCATGATGATCCATCCGGGTACGAAGGTTTACGGCGGCATGATCATCGGCGAGCACAACCGCGACAACGATCTCGAAGTGAACGTGCTGAAAGGCAAGAAGCTCACCAACATGCGCGCCTCAGGCACCGACGAAGCCGTCCGCCTCACCACGCCGCTGCAGATGACGCTGGAAAAGTCGCTCGCCTATATCGCGGACGACGAACTCGTCGAAGTTACGCCGAAATCCATCCGCCTGCGGAAGGTCCACCTCGACCCAAACGTGCGCAAGCGTCAGTCTAAAGCCAGCGCCGACGCCTAAAGCGCAAAGGTCATTCCGGTCAGGCGCCTCAGGCCGCCTGACCCAGGGGGCAAACGCGTTTCCTTGCAGATCAGTCGCGCTTTACCGCGCGGGCACGCCTGTCGTGCCGGCCTCTGTGGCGCCCGCCTCGGCCGGGCCCTCCCATCAGTCGGTGACCAGGCTTTCCTCCGCCCGCGAGAGGGCGGTCCAGGCCTGCGCCAGCAGGTAGAGCAGCGACACGGCCAGCTGTCGCGGGAGAGAAGCAAGATTCAGCGTCATGGGCCGTTCCTCGGGTCCGAATGGACCAGGGCAGGGCGCCCAGCGCCCCTGCGCTTAACGTCATGTAAGGCTGCTCGCCGTCAACGGCATACAAACCCGAAGCGAGGGGCCATACCTGGCCGGGGACGGCCCCTCCAGCGCCAGTGACCAGGAGGAAACGTGGCCAGGCGCTGTTTCGGGAAGAAGGTGTCAGTCGGCCGAGGCCAGCTGTGTCAGGGCGATCCTCTCGAAGCTTGGCGCAGGATTGGCGCTGGCAGCGGTTTGCGCCGCGTGGATTTCCTTCACGGCCGCCGTGACCAGCGGGACGGCGCAGGCAAGGTCGGTACAGAAGCCGCCATAGGTCTGAATTCACGACGTGCAGGTGCGCTTCGCCGCCCTGGTCAGTTCGGCCAGCAGAACGCTGGCGCCCTCATCGCAGGCGAGCAGTGGCGCACCATAATCATGCTTGAGAGCGACTTCCTTCTTGGCTTCCACAAACGCTGCCGGCGACAGGAGAACAGCGGCCACGAGGACCGGAACGGTGGATTGGAACATCGGGCAGTTCCTTCACAGTTAGAGGCCCCGCCATCATGGCCGGGCCGGAAACTCCTCCCGCAGCACGATGTCACCCCTACTCGCCGTCTCCCGGGACACTGCCCCCCATCGGGCAATGTGGCCTTCCCGGTACGGCCGAGGCTCTTGCTGCATAGCAAAAACTACATCGCAGCCACAGCATCGCAATCCGCGAACCATGGACACTTGTTGAGTTTTCGTCTCAGCCGCGAACTGCCCGCGCCTTGGGCAGCCCTGCCGCAAATAAGGTCAAAGCGGGCATCCAGCGTTGCGCAAGGCCTCAGCTCACGCCCTCAATCATGCCCGAATATCGAATGTTTCCGGGAATAATCTTGCGCGCCCCGTATCCAGTCCCCCGCCCCGCAGGGCAGATCAATGGCGCAGCCTCAGACCCCGCGCCGCGACCTGAGCGCTGCCGCCAGCGTGCCATCATCGAGATGGTCTAGCTCCCCGCCAATCGGCATCCCATGGGCGAGGCGTGTCACCTCAACGCCTTTGCCCTCCAGCTGGTCGGCGATGTAATGCGCGGTCGTCTGCCCATCCACGGTGGCGTTCAGCCCAAGGATCACTTCGCGCACGCCGCCCGCCTCGATCCGGCGCACCAGCGCCGCGATGCCAAGGTCGCCTGGCCCGACGCCGTCAATCGCCGAGAGCACGCCGCCGAGCACATGATAGCGCCCGCGGTAAGCGCCGCCGCGCTCCAGCGCCCAAAGGTCCGGCACGTCCTCGACCACGCAGATCAGCGTGTCATCGCGCCCCGGCAGCTGGCACACGGCGCAGGGCTGCACGGTGTCATAGTTGCCGCAGATCTCGCATTTCTGGATTCGGGCGCCCGCCTCCGCCATCGCTTCGGCCAGCGGCTTGAGCAGCTGCTCGTTGCGCTTGAGCAGATGCAGCGCGACACGCCGCGCCGAGCGCGGCCCGAGACCCGGAAGCTTCGCGATCAGTTCGATCAGGCGCAGGAGTTCAGGGCCGGCAGAGCGTTGGGACATGGCGGCTATATGCGTGAATCCGCTGAACCTGTCATCCCGGGTAAAGCGTAGCGATTGACCCGGGACACCCGGCTATTTCCGCTCTCCCTGCCTGGGGAAAATCCCGTAGCTCTCCAGCAGTTTCCATACGTGCGCCGGCACCATGTTCTTCAGTTTCGCCGGCTCTTCGCGCCGCAGGTGGATCACCGTCTCGGCGGCTTTCATCTCAAGCCGAGTGCGCGCGAACTCCAGCCCCTTCGGCCCGATGCGCGGCTGCAGGAAGGAGACAAGCGGCCGCACCCAGTTCGGCATCGAGCGCAGCGGCAATCCGCCCGCCGCCAGTTCGACATTCTTGATGAAGGCTGCCACATGCGGCGCGCGTTTGCCCTTCGACCCCGGCTCAGCGGTGACCAGCACCTCGCCCAGTAAATCGACCAGCTCTTCGCCGCGCTCATTGCGCACGATCAGCCACTGCTCGCCTTCGCCGCCCATATAACCTACCGTTAAGTCACTGAGGGCATTCGTATAGTCGACGCAGGTCCGGCAGGTCAGCGGAAAGAAATCCCGCGGCAGTTTCGAAATCGGCAGCGAGAGAAACGGGACCAGCCTCTGCCGCCCATCATCAAAGCGCAGCTCGACCCGGAAATCGGCACGGAACTCAAGGTACGAGATCGTCTCCGGCGCGGGATCCAGCAACTTTAGAAAGTCGTGAAAATTCTCCGTGGTCGTATTGTCGGAGCAGGGTGTCCCGATGACGTAGAGCTTCTCCAGCCCAAACTCGGCTTCCAGCGCGCGCAAGGCGTACACCTGGCAGGGAATGCCGATCAGTGCGATCCGCTTGAATCCGCGCGCGGCGACCTCTTCCATCAGGGCGATGAGCGGTGAATAGCCCATCCGCATCCCCCGGCACTGGGCCATGTCCTCGGCGCGCGTCACGATCACCGGCTTCGGCTTCCACCGGTCCTCCGGATCGGGCGCCACCGCCAGAACGGCATCGACCTTGCCGTCTGCCAGCAGCCGCTCGCCCAGCGTCGTCGCAATCCCGGTCCACTGGGCGCCGTCCTTCGCGGGAGACAGCCGTGCCCGCAGCATCCGGCGGAATACACCGAAATGCGCTTCGTCCGCCATCTGATAATCTCGGGTCCGGCCATGCAGGCGAAGCTCCTGGCCGGAATAGTCGGGCTGGATGAACTGGCAGGCGCGCCCGCAAGCTTTCGCGTCCGCCATCCGCGAGACGCCGCAATCGGTGCAAAGCCCGCGTGGCTCGGGTGGGCGAAGGGGAGGGGTGTAGAGCGCCTGTGTCATCAGGGGTGAACTATAATGCCGCCCCGCGCCAAGTCACGCGCCTTAGAAGGGCAGCTTGAAGCCCGGCATCAGCCCGCCAAATCCGGCGGTCGCGCTCCGCATCGCGTCTTCCATGGCTTGATCGAGACGGCGGCGGGCATCTGAATGCGCGGCCTTGATCAGGTCTTCGACGATCTCCGGGTCATCGCCCATTAGGCTCCGGTCGATGCTCACCGAGACGAGTTCGCCCTTGCCCTTCAGCTTGACGCGGACGAGCCCAGCGCCGGCGACGCCATCTGCTTCGGTCGCCTCGATCTTGGCCTGAACCTCGGCCATCTTCGCCTGCATGGCCTGGGCCTGCTGCATGATCTGGGCAAGGTCTTTCATAGGGTCACTCCGTCACGCCGGGCGGCGCGTTCTGATGTCGATCACATTGCGCTCGGGCGCCGGATTTTCAAGCGGCGGCGTGTCATCCGTCACGTCGAGGATCACCGCGCCGGGAATGGCATTCAGCGTCGCGGCTATGAAGGGATGCTCCTTCGCGGCCGCAATCCGCTCGGCTTTCTCGCGCCGTTCGCGTTCGCGCAGCGATTCAGCGTCGGTCTCGGATTCGGTGATCTGCCAGTCGAGGCTGGTCTCGTTGTCGAGGAAGGTCTTGAGCCGCCCGGCCAGTCCCGCCGGCGCGCCTGGGGCAAGGGCGTAGCTCAGTTTTCCGGCGCTCACCGAGGCAAACCGGATGAAGCGCTCGGTATCCACCTGCAGCGCCACTTCGCGCGCTTCGGTCAGGGAGCGGACGATATCGGCAAAGCTGCAGATGCCGCCGGCTCCGCCCGGCGCAGGCTCAAGGGGGGCGTCAGACTTTCCCGGCGAACGGGCGCCCTCGGCAATCATCCTGGCCGCTTCCTCAGGAGACGGAAGGCTGGAGGCGGCGGCAAGGCGCAGTACAACCATGTTGAGCGCCGTGGCTGGATCGGGCGCCAACTGAAGGTCGCCGTAACCCGACAGCAGCAGCTGCCAGGTCCGCGCCGCCTGCGCGGGCGTCAGGCGCTGGGCGAGGGCACGCGTACGGCTCGCCCAGTCGGCGGGCCCCGCCATGATCCATCCATCACCGGTCGCCTGCGCGACGGAGACATCGGCGGCTATATCCATCAGGTCTTTCAGGACGACGGCCGGATCGGCGCCGCCGGACACTTGCTCCTTCAGTTCGGCCAGCGCCCCCTTGGGATCGGAGCTGATTGCCTTTTCAAACACGTCGTAAAGGCGCGTGCGGTCCCCGAGGCCCAGCATGTCGCGCACGGCGGCGCCGGAAACTTCACCGTCCGGTGTCTGAACAATTGCCTGGTCCAGCAGCGAAAGCGCATCGCGCACCGAGCCTTCCGCCGCGCGTGCAACGAGGGCGAGAGCCTCTTGCGAAACCTTCGCCTTCTCCTGCTTCGCGATCCCGGCAAGGTGCTGCGCCAGCAGTGGCGTGTCGAGGCGCTTGAGATCAAACCGCTGGCAGCGCGAGAGGACGGTGACCGGAACCTTGCGGATCTCGGTCGTTGCGAAAATGAACTTCAGGTGCGGCGGCGGCTCTTCCAGCGTTTTCAAGAGCGCGTTGAAGCTCGCGGTAGACAGCATGTGCACTTCGTCGATGATATAGACCTTGTAGCGCGCCGAAACCGGTCCGTACCGGGACGAATCCAGCAGGTCTCGCATGTCGGCCACGCCGGTGCGTGAGGCGGCGTCGAGTTCCAGCACATCTGGGTGCCTGCTCGCCATGATCGCTTCGCAGTGTATACCCGGCGGATCAAGATGGATCGAGGGGCCGGACTCGCCCTTCGCCTTCTTGCCTTTCGGCGCGTCCTTCGGCTCGAAGTTCAGCGCGCGGGCGAGAAGCCGGGCGGTCGTGGTCTTGCCGACGCCGCGCACGCCTGTCAGCATGAAGCCATGCGCGATCCGGCCCGTCTCGAACGCGTTCGAGAGCGTGCGCACCATCGCTTCCTGGCCGATCAGGTCCTCGAACCGGCGCGGGCGGTATTTCCGCGCCAGCACCTCATAGGCCCCGGCCCGCGCATGTGCCGCATCCCCGAACAGGGAGGCGGAGGCTTCATCGCCTGTGGAGGAATCGTCAGCGCTCATGTCGGACCGGACACTAGCCGGGGAAGGGGGGCGTAGCAAATGATGAGGTTGCGGAGGAAAACGATTGCCCCAGAAATCAGTTCATCCCGGCTTTCGCTGGCATGAACGGGATAAAGGGCGTGGTGCGTGCGCGGAGAAGGGCCCGGCTCATGCGCCTTGCACGGGCCGGGGGTGACCGCTTCTGCCAGCCTACTCCGCCGGAACGCTCTCAGCCGCCTTCTTCCTGCGTTCGTCGAAGCGGCCCCAGACGCCGTCATCGCCGTGCCAGTCACCCTTCGTGGCGCCCTTGGAATACTCGGTGGCGCGTTGTTCGAAGAAGTTGGCGTGCTCGACACCGTTGAGAATCTCCGACAGCCAGGGCAGCGGGTGCTTGTCGACGCCGTAGATCGGCTCGAGCTTCAGCTGGCCGAGGCGCCAGTCGGCGATGTAGCGGATGTAGTTCTTGATGTCGGCAGGCGTCATACCTTCGACCGGGCCCATCTCGAAGGCAAGGTCGATGAACTTGTCTTCCAGCGCGACCACTGTGCGGCAGCAGTTGCGGATCTTGTCGCGCAGTTCGTCCGTCATCACGCCGGTTTCGGCGCAGAAGGTATGGAACAGCTTGATCATGCCCTCGCAGTGCAGGCTCTCGTCGCGGATCGACCAGGTGACGATCTGGCCCATGCCCTTCATCTTGTTGAAGCGCGGGAAGTTCATCAGCATCGCGAAGGAGGCAAACAGCTGCAGGCCTTCCGTGAACGCACCAAACACCGCCATTGAGACCGCGATGTCCTCGTTCGTCTCGCAACCGAACTGGCCGAGATAGTCGTGCTTGGCCGACATCTCCTTGTATTCCATGAAGGCCGAGAATTCCGAATCCGGCATGCCGATCGTCTCCAGCAGCAGCGCATAGGCTGCCACATGGATCGTCTCCATGTTGGAGAACGAAGCCAGCATCATCGACACTTCCACCGGCTTGAAGCGCGGCATGTAGTTGGTCATGTAGTTGGCGCCGACTTCGACATCCGACTGGGTGAAGAAGCGGAAGATCTGGGTCAGGAGGTTGCGCTCCTCGTTGGACAGCTTGACCGCCCAGTCCTTGCAATCCTCGCCTAGGGGAACCTCCTCCGGCATCCAGTGGACCTGCTGCTGCTTCTTCCAGAACTCGTAGGCCCAGGGATAGCGGAACGGCTTGTAGGCATGGCTCGGGGTGAGCAGGCCGGGAATGTTCGCGTTGCCGTCAGCCATAGGAAACTCCTTCAAATGCGGGCGCCGTGTAAAGCGCTTAGACACCACATATAGTGCTTAAAATTCGTTAACGCCGCAAGATGTGTGCAATGCCGCACCCGCGAATTGCACAACATGAAGTCGCCTGTGGGGCGAATTTGCTCTGTCTTTCAGGCCTTTCCCGGCCCTCTCGGCGCGCCGGCGGGCTTCAAGCCAAGGCGGTGGAGGGCGGCCTGGCAGAGTTCGAGGTCGACCTGAGTCCAGGCGAGGAAGGCGACGCGTTCGATCTTCGTGTCAGCCGCGTGGAGTAGGTACTGGTGCGCGGCGTGGATCAGGCCCTGGACGCGCTCATGCGGCGATTCGCCAGCCGAACGCGTGCCGAAGAGGGGGATGAGCACGGACTTGAGCATCGACTTGGCATTCATCTTGGCGCTGAAGCCGGTATTGTGCGCGTCCACGGCGGCCAGCGCATTGGTCACGCATTTGCGGTAGGCGCCGATCAGCTGGTAGCCGCGACCCGGCTCGCCCTGGTGGGCGGCGACATGGACGAGCAGCTTCACCTTGTTGTTGCGGGCGAGCGCGCCAGCGCTCGTCAGCATCGTGGTCGCCGGCTCGATGCCCGTGCGGTGGTTCTGGCCCACCTTGCTGCGCAGGAGGCGGGTGATCGCATCGTCGCGCACAAAGCCGTGCCGGTCGCGGCGCGAGCCGAGATAGCGGATGGTCGCGGAGATCGAGCTGTCGTGCAACCGCGCCAGTTCCATGCGGCTGTTCTCGGGGTTCACCCAGACGTCGATGTCATCCACGTCGGCGATGTCGCCGGTGACGATCTCGATCTGGCGCGCCGCCTTCGGTCCGGTCATGCCGGCAAGGCCCAGCTTGTAGATATGGTAGCGGCGCTCCGGGAGCGGACGATCCGGCAGGCGGATATTGATGCCGGGGATCAGCGAGTGGACGATCGAGTCTGTCGCGCGGTTGTCGAGGCTGTTCTTGATGTGGGTGCGAAGGAGCGCGCGGCAATCGGCCAGGATCTGCGCCCGCGCAGGTGCGCCTTCCGGCGGCAGTTCATAGTCGAGCGCGCGCACGCCGGTGATGTTGAAATCTTCGCCGGTGCCGGAGTGGCACATGACAACCGTGCCGGCGCGCCGCGCGGCCTGGCGGATGCCAAGCTCGAAGAAGATATCCGGCGAGCCGAGCGAAATGTCGGCAATCACGACATCGGAATCGATAATGTTCTCGACCATCTCGCGGTGGATGAGGCCGGACCGGCTGACCCGGTCGGAGCGGATGCAATCGAGGTCCAGGTCTTCGGCGACCGGCTGGATGATCTCGTGGAACACCGCATCGAAGTCGATCACCGGTCCATCCGGCGTGCTCGGCGCCGCATAGGGCAGGATGACGAAACAGCGCCGTCCGGTCTGACGCGCCTCAAATTCCGCGGGCTTTTACGCGACCTGTGCCTTGCCTTCGAACGCCATTGTCACTTGCCCCGCAGCCTTCCGCCTCGCCTTAATCTGACGAAACTATGGCGCCCTGAAACTGGCAAGGCGGCGCTCCGCGGGTTTCGACGCGGCGCGGCGGCGGACAGGACTAACACC
>Ga0315904_10001640_pt1 | contig 35521 bp, 17 predicted proteins | sample LakEriMetagenome_6_FD_203529 | JGI IMG/M metagenome (GOLD analysis project Ga0315904, IMG submission 203529) | Freshwater fungal communities from buoy surface, Lake Erie, Ohio, United States - Buoy 12 MA120 | ecosystem: Environmental > Aquatic > Freshwater > Lake | place: USA: Lake Erie, Ohio...
ATCATGGCTAAGAAGAAAAAAGCTAAGATGCCTAAACTTGGATCAGGGGAGAGATTTAAAGCTCTCTCCTCTAAGATCCAGAAAGCTGGAAAGTCAAAAGATGCAGCTGATGCTATAGCTGCAGCTATTGGTAGAAAGAAATATGGAAAATCTAAGTTTCAAAGATTAGCAGCAAAAGGTAAATAATGGATAACATTACTATACAGATAAAGATTAAACAGCGACTTAATAAGTTGGCAAGTCAGGATTATGATAATCTTGAATGCTGGCATATTGTAGAAGCTTTTAACAAAGGTATGGTAAGCTGGTGCCGTAGAAACCTTCATGGTAATAACTTATACAAAACAGGAGACGAGGGATCTAAGAGAAGAATAGACGACTTACAGGTATTACTCACTGAAGTGTCTATTAATCTTACTAAACAGGATTTGTATTATGAGCTCCAAGATCTGCCTACTGATTATTTTGAATGGAAGAGAGTAAGCGCAGATTCTACTACAGACTGCTGTGGTAAAAGAAGAATGGTTATATACTTAGCAGAAGAAGCTAATGTTGACATGCTTCTAAGAGATCAGTATAAGAAACCAAGTTATGAATGGGGTGAAACATTCTGTACCCTTGAAAATAACAATATGCGTATCTATACTAATAATGAGTTTGATATTCCTGAAGCTAAATTAACTTATTATAGACAACCTAGACGTATTCAGATTTTAGGATGCGTGGATCCTTACACGAATGTAGTATCTACTACTGAGGTACAGTGTGAGTTTAAAGATGACCTTGTTGAACTATTCATTGATGAAGCTGCTAAAATAATTGCGGGTGATATTGAATCAGTTAACCAAGTACAAATTCAGGATAATTCCGTAGAAAATAACAATTAATGGAAAAGCCAAGAATATTAAAAAGACCTGAGATAGTTAAAGTACCTGAATCAACAGGTATTCCTGCTATTGATAGTCCAAGTACAGGGGCAACAAAAGAAACTCCTGACTTTAAAACAATGAATCCACTCATTACAGAGTCATGTGTTGAATATCTTAATTATCGTATTCAGCAAGAAGAGTATTCTTCTCGTATTTATATGGCCATGACAATGTGGTTAGATGAGAAAGGATTTAAAGGTGCTTCTGCTTTATGGAGAAAGTATTCAGATGAAGAGCTTACACATGCTGACATTGCGCGTAAGTATCTTTTATCTTTTGGTGTACAACCTCTTACTCCTAGATTAGATCAGCCTCAACAGGATTTTCCAGGTAGCTTGCCTCAAATCATTCAGCTTTCTTATGAGCATGAGATTGAAGTATCTTCACAAATTAAGAAGATGGCAGATCATGCATTGGAAATGAAAGACCATATGTTGTATGAATTATGTCTTGCTTATCTTAAAGAACAAGTAGAAGAACATGATAAAATGCAAACATGGGTTGACAAATTAAAAACCTTTGGTACTGATCCATTGGCATTACGATTGCTCGATAATGATATGGCTGAAGTAGCAGGATAAAAAAAATATCAGCAAATTTGCTTTTTATAAGTATATTTGCTATATTATATATGTATATTTTTATTTATTAACAAAAACAAAAAACAATGGCTTATTTTAATCACGCATTTCAAAAAACATTCCTGGCAACAGGTGCTACTTTGGATGACGCAAATGTAACTGATCCATTTACTGGTGATCCAGTAACTGTGAGCTCAGATGAAGGCTACCTGACAACTACAGGTTTACCTACTTACGTTCTGAATGGAATGTCTAGTTATCAAAAACAATTTCCTTATTCAAGTCCTTCTGATCTTTCTACTTGGACAAGTGGGTATATAGGAATTTTTGGTACATCAGGTGCTAGTGCAAATTTATCTATCCTTCCAGAAAATTGCTGTAATATCTACATCGCTGGGTCAGCAATCTATACTAACGATAAGATTGGTCCATTTGCTGGAGGTTATACTGAGACTAACAAGTCTAAGATGATCAATCCTAAGTATGTGCAGAAGTTCTATCGTGTAGATCCATGTCTTCCACAAAATATGGTAGTACACGTAGGTTCTACTTACTGGACTGCAGGTGGTGGTATAGTATTACTTGATGGAGGATCTCTTGTTGCTGGTACAGGGTATACAAATGGTACTTACACTACTACTGTAACAGGTAGTGTAGCTGGTACAGGTGCTGTAGTACAAATTGTAGTTACAGGTAATACTGTTGATTCTGTTTCTGTTATAAATCCTGGTAAAGGATATGCTAATGGTGAAACATTAACAATTGTAGGTGGTAATAATGATGCTACAATTGATATTGATGCAACAAATGGTGTTACTATTGCTAATGTAGATCCACTAACTGGATCAGGAGGCGATTCTTGCTGCCATGAGTTCTTGTGTGGTGAAACTTACTACCTACGTGTAGATATCAAAGGTTCTCCAGCACTTCGTTTCTTGAACCACAACGCATACTACAATGCTGAGGCTTACACAGGATGTTGTCCTGCAGATAGCATTGCTCCAACACCAGTAGATTCTACTTTGGTAATGATTCTTTGGGCTAATGCTCTTCTTCGTTATAAGTTGATTGAACCATTCTTGCAGATTGTTATTCAAGATCAAGAAGGTGTTCTTTGGTATGAGCCAGGAACTGATGCTGCTAGCCTTGCTGCATTAGGTGGTGATACTTGGGATCACTATAATGATGGTGTTAATCACACATCTCCAGGATATATTGAAGGAGCATGTGCAGGTATGATCTTTAATGGAGCATATGTAGACACTAAATTTGGTGATTGTACATTCCAAGTAACTGACTTCTATGAGAAGCAACCAGTTAAGATCTATGCATCTGAAGTAGATTACAATGGAGATCCTTGTGAATTTACAGGAATTTGTGTAGTTACTGAATGTCAGGGTACTCAAGCTCAAGGTCTTGGTGAGCAAATTCTTCGTGATGTTATCTTGTCTGAGTCTTATCGTCAGAACTTCTTTGCAAGCAATGACCTTCGTATTCGTGAGATTACTCAAGGTAATCAGTTGGTATCTGCAATCAATCGTAATGCATTGTATACTAAGTACTACTTGTTGCATAGCGTTCCACGTTTTAACAACCCTACAGGTGTATTTGACAATGATCGTTACTTGTTGGAGATTATTTCTTTGGAACAGCTTGGTCAATTTGAAGCTGATATTCAAACATGGTTAGCAGGATGTAACAATGATTGCGCTAATGATGAGTTCACTTGTGTTACTGATTGCACACCAGCAATTGCTTTTCCTCCTATACCAGTTAAGTCTGGGAAACGACCTATAGGTATATATTAAGATTAATAATTTACAAATTAAGTAAGGGGAGAGAGAGTTTCATGCTCCTCTCCCTTTTCTTATTACATAAGCATATGGCAAGTCATAAATTAAGTTTAGAAGTTCCTGATGTACTTAACACATGTGTATTAAAGATATTTGACACAAGTGTTTATGCAGACAGTATGCCTGTAGTATGTCCTCTGTTGGATGTGACTGTACCAGGTTTTAATTATGCATCTGAAATTAGTGTAACTCCTAATTTTAGCTTATCGCTTACAGCCTGTGATTTGTCACTACAGACAACAGGTTGTGATACGTCAGAATATGCAGCGCTACCTGATGGTATTTATATCATTAAGTATAGCGTATCTCCTAATGAGTTTGTATACGTTGAATATAATCATATGCGTATTACACAAGCTCTTAACAAATATTATAACATTCTATGTCAGCTGGATGTATCAGATTGCGAACCACCAGCTCATATAGAAGCAAAGCTTAATAAGCTTAGAAAAATTAAGATGTATCTTGAATCTGCAGTGGCTAAAGTAGAGTACTGTCATGAGCCAGATAAAGGAATGCGTATATATAAATATGCAGTAAAGCTTCTTAATAAAATGGATTGTATAAACTGTTAAAAAATAAACCAATGGCTGTATGTTCTAATTGTAAAAAATCGCTGTCTTGTGGATGTCAAAAGAGGAAAGCATCAGATGGCACATCTGTATGTACTAATTGTATAAGTGCATATGAGAAAAAAACAAATATTACAACAACATCTATAACACCTATAGTTCAAAAGGAAATACCTAAAAAATGGTCTACGGAGGAAATACAAGCAGGAATAGAAAGATTAAATAGCTGGAAAAATAAATTTAAATCATAAGGTCTAATGCCAAATTGTACATTATATTCTTATACACCTTGTTGCGGAGGACATCCTGTTTACCTATCAAGAATTATGCCTGATGGAGACGGCCTTATTTTCCCTGATCCACCAGGTATACCACATGTATGGCAATATAATGGATTAGTTCCATACACAGACCATCAAGGTTATTCCCTTATTCCTGGGCAATGTTATTACATTGAAATAACAACAATTTTTATACCTGGTGATTTTTGCCTACCACCAGATTTATTACCATCCCCATTTCTATCAGAGTTTACTGCAACAACACATGCAGATTGTACAGCTGCTGCTGAAGATTCAAAATGTAATTGCGCAAATGTCTATGAGTTTGTATCATGCTGTACAGGTGAATCTACTATATATAATGTAACAGGATTAACAGGTGGTGAGTTAGAAAGCGGTTCTACTTATTTTGTTGCTTTAGATTTATCTGATTTAAATACTCTTGGGTGCTATACAATAAGCGCAATAACTGTAGAAGATCCAGAATTAGTACCAACAATAAATATTGCCAATATTGGATATGAAGATCCTATATTAGATGCCTGTGATAGTTTTATATGTTCCTTATTATGTCAAGAGTGTAGATGTCAAACTTTCTCTTCTACGCAAAATGGTGGTATTTATAATGCTTATACATGTGATTTAATTTTAGTAAATATTGTAGGAACAGTTTCTGGACCTGAAATATCTTATGATGGAGGTGTAACATATAATCCTCTTACAGAACCCATATGTTTAAGATATTGGATAGAAACAACTCCAGGAATTACTAGAATAGATAGTGGAGCATGTGAAACTGTGTACTGGGATCAAACAGGATCTGAATTTAATTGTCCTACTTATTATAAGATAGTCAATTGTCAAGATGAGAATGAAGAGTACTGTGTATCAAACAATCTATCTACAGAATTTGCAGGAAATCTAGTTCTTACAGTAAATGGTCAAACATTTGCAAATAAGTGTTGGCGAGTAGAAGAAACAGCACCATGTCCACAGACGATAACTATATCATTTAGTATTACAGATAAAAGTTGTAGTGGATGTTTAGAAAAGCTTCAAAATAATTATGAGCTAATTAATTGTAATGATCCTAATATAATTATTTATACAAGTACTAATCTCGAAGCTTATACAGGATCGATTATATCATTAGATGAGTATCCAGAAGATTGTTGGTATGTACGAGTCTTATCTACTATACCAAGTGATATTCCTGTAACATTTAATCAAGAGTTTCCAGATTGTGAAACATGTACAGAACCTCAGTATCTATTAGAGGATTGTGATATTGATAACCCAGATCCTAATATTATAACTAATGTAGATCTTTCTGCATATGTAGGTCAAGTTGTTACTCTTCTTAACTGTCCTGATAAATGTTGGATTGTAAGTGAAACAGATCCAATACCTGCGCCTCAGTATGTACATGTAACAGATAGCTATCAGGATTGTGAGCTATGTATTCAACCTGCCCCTGTACCTGAACCTCCTGTCTATACATATAAGAGTATAAGACCAGGATATGATACTCCAGGATGTTCTCCTGAAAAATTTGAAAGATATGTATGTAACTTCTCTGAAGCTATGTATCGTCAGATTATGGTTGATGCCTATGGAATTACTCCTTGCTGTGGTGAAGATGATATTAAGTATGAAATTAAGTATGAGCTTATCAAACTTAAGGCAATACAGGATCCTGACTATAATTGTAAACTTACTAGCTCATGTGAGTGTACAACATCTACTAATGGACTATCGCAATCAAATTGTAGCAATGAGAATTAGGATAAGTAAACAAAATTTATTATATTATAGTATATGAAGCCTTTGAACTTAAATAAAGAAACATGTAATCCAATATCATCTAACTGTGTGATATGGCAGGGTCCAGACTTACCATGCATTAAGTTATGCAAAGGTGATACTGTATCTGATGTGGTTGCAAAGTTGGCTACTGAGCTATGTGCAATATTAGACATGTTAAATGTAGAGAATTACGATTTATCATGTTTTAATATTACAGCATGTGGTCCTCAAAATTTTCAGCAATTGATTCAGTTTCTAATTGATCAGATATGTGCGCTTCAAAATGTAGAACCTCCAGCTCCTCCAACTACAGGATGTCCTGATTGTTTAGTAACAGTTAATCAAGATTGTTTTTCTGAATTAGGAGAGGTTGTACAACTTGTAGATTATGTAACGGCTATTGCTGCTAAGATATGTACATTAGTATTACAAGTATCTGCTTTACAAAATGCTGTTCTCCTTCTTGATGGTAGAGTAACTATACTAGAAGGGTATTTCCCATTACCAGCACCTACAGAACCAGAAATTATACCTCAAGCATGTTTGGGTCTTCCATTAGTACTTACACCAATAAGTACTGTTTTGGATACTTTAAGTACAGAGTTTTGTGATCTATTAAGCGCAACTGGTACATCAACTGAGATAATTGCGGCATATATAAGTCAATGTGTCAATAGCACTGATGATGCATTAGTATCTCAATATTCTGCGCCAGGAACGCAAATGGGTACTGAATATCCTACATATGTTGTCGCACCTTCCTCTTTAGCAGATGCTATTACTAACCTATGGTTGGCAATATGTGATACTAGAAATGCAGGTAAGCAGTTAACAGAACTTGCTGCAGGAACAAATACAATTATTTCTTCTACTACAGTGGCTGTTGTAGGAAACGACCAGGTTACTACTTACGCAATAGATACTGTAATAGATGTACAAAATGAAGGTACAACACTTACTACCGTACCTCAGTCTATAAACTTTGTAGGAGATCTCGTAGATGCAACAGCAGTAGGAGATGACGTAACAGTTACTATAAGTACTTTTGGAGCAATGGCAGCACAGTCTACTCCAACAAATCTTAGCAGTGTTGCTTTTGGATTAGGAAATGAATTATGTGCTCAATCTAATCAGATCATTTCTCAGATTTATGATGATGATAATGCCTATGATCCTGTTACAGGTATTTGGACATGTCCAGCTACTGGAAGGTATAACTTAAGTTGTTATGTTCATTATACAAACAACATAGGTGATGGGTGGTATGATTCTCTGAATCCAGGTGGAATGTTTGGAGTGGGTATTTTTTCATCAATAGGTTGTGTTACTTATTGTGCTAACTGGATGACAGTTATGGGTATTCAAAAAAATATTGATATTAGTGCGCAAGCAGCAGGCTACGTTATTACAGCAGGTACACAATTATCTGTTAAAGTACTGAATCAAACAGGGTATAGCTATACATCAACATTGGGTGATGTAATTAGATTTTCAATAGAAAGAGTTAAATAACAAAACATTATATAATGGCAACTACAAATAACGGATGCAAAAGTAAACCATGTGGATGTGAAGACACTCCACTAACTACTCCTGCTCCATGTAATCCTATAGATTGTCCTACACCTTATCCTTGTAGTGAAGTAATAAATTCACAATGTGTTGTTTATACTGGCAATGACATTGAATGTAATAATGATACTGTTGTTACTCAAAATTCATCACTGGATGTTGCACTAGAAGACATAATTACTTATTTCTGTGATGCTACACAACTACCTCTTATACCTTCAAATATTGTTTGTGGTCAGGATACAGTGGTAGCAACAGGCACTACGGTATTAGAAGCTATTGAAGATGTAGTAGATTATTTTTGTGAAGAAGTAGCTGCACTTACACCTGCTTATAAAATTTATAGAGCTAATCTAACACAAACATTAGCAACTGCACCAACTGCTAATGTACTAGAGAATACACTTTCAGGTACACCAACTTTTGCTTATGTAAATGTAGGAAGATATACAATGACTCTTACTGGTGAATTTATTCTTGACACGCATATAATTGCAAATAACTTTGTTAAGGAAGGTTTATTTAAAACATACCGTCAAGATAATGACACTATAGTGCTTATTACAACTGATACAACATTTGCTTTTGCCGATCAAATATTAGATAACACTTCAATAGAAATTAAAGTTTATTTATAAAAAATGTCGTAGTTTGTTGGTTTATTCTGCGATTGACAAAGGGACCCTGGGATTAATTTCTCAGGGTTCTGTTATTTAACTATATTTGCTAAAATGGATTATTTTTCGTATATTAATTATATAGTATGAACAAGGTATTTAAGAAGCCAGACGTAAAAGCACCAAGATTCAGACAGAAGAGTGTGCATGTATTAAATGCGAAACTGTACAAGAGGTTTAAGAAGAAGTTTCCTGAGCACGATATAAGTTACGCTGATTTCAAAAATATCATTAATACATATAATGTTAAGTTAGGTGAAGGCATTATTGAATACAGAGATGGTGTTGAATTACCTGAAAGCTTAGGTTACATATTTATTGGCAGCTGTTCTCCAATGATGACCAGACCAAATATAGATTATAAAAAGTCTGCTCAGTATGGTATTCTTACAACACATAAGAATTGGAACAGTGATAATAGGTTAATGAAGATCTTCTTTACCAACTACCTCGTAAAGTATAAGGTTAAGAATAAACAGATATGGATGTTTTCTGGTAACAGAGAGTTTAAACGCAAAGCATCCCAGCAATATTCTGAAGATTGGAATAAATACATTAAGGTTGATTCTAAGCAAAAAGTATCAACAGTGTTTAAAGAAAATATACACAGATTGCATGAGAAGTTAAAAGTTAACAAGATTGCATCTGAAGGATATAACGAATTTGATTTGTAAGATGACAACAATTAACGATGCTGTATCTAGAGTAAGAAACGTCCTTAAAGGTGTTAAGGAGGATCTTTTCATGACTGATAGATTTATCTACAGCGTTATTATTAAGTATGCAAAGATGCTTATCCGTAGACAGGATAATGAGATGAAAATCTTTCGCGTACAAAGCTTATTTAAAACACTACCATGTGTAGATTTAATTGAAGTAGATAAAGTAGAGGCATGTTGTGAGGGGATTAAATCTGGTTGTACTATTATGCGTACAAAGGATCGTTTACCTGCAGTACTTGATGGAGCTTATGGGCCTATTATTAGAACAGTAGCATCAGTTGATGGATCTATACTTTTATATCATACATATCCTAGCGCATATGTACGTCTTACTCACTCATCTGGATACAAATACAATAAGAATAAATATTACTGGTTCTTAGATGGTTATCTGTATTTACCTAATGTTGACTGGGAAGCAGTTAGTGTAACAGCTTTATTTGAAGAAAACATTTCTGTTTACTCATGTTCTGAAACAGACAATTGCTCATTGGCTCAAGATAGACAGATGCCTGTACCAGAGTATCTATTTGCAGAGATAGAGCAATTTGCTATCAAAGAAATAATTACTGCAGGTCAAATACCTGTAGATAGTTCTGATGACTCACAAAACATATTACGATAATGGCAGGATATAACTATACACTCAAATACAGAACATTTGATGATCTTGTCTCTGATGTTGCAATGGACTTTGAGAAGTTCGACATAGAAGGTATGATACAACCGCAGACCTTAATTAAAATAGCTCGTAAGGTAAATTATGATCTTGGGTTAAGAATCTATCAGACTAAAGAAGTTATATTAGAAGTAGAAAAGGGATTTGTAAAATTACCTGATGACTTTTATGTATTTAACTTTGGTCTTATCTGTGGTGAATATGAAGAGAAAGTTTTATTACCACAAGGTACACATGTAGAAGAACGAATGTTGACTCCTGAATATCAATGGCAGCCAGCAACAATAGATACATGTACAGATCAACAAGCTAATATAACATGTCATGTGTGCAATGCATCTACAGATCCATGCAACTGTACTGTACCTGTACCATGTGTGCAACTAGATTGTAAGGGTAATGAATATACTTTAGTACAAACACTAACCTATGCTACAAGAACGTACAAGTTCTTACGTCCTCTTAAGATGCTTGCTAATCCAATGTCTATCGATTGTGATTGCCCTAATCTTTATTGGGATAGCCCTTATTCTGCATGGATTAAAGATGGTTATCTATACACTAATTTCCCTACGGGCAAAGTTTACATGAACTATCAGGGTAACTTACAAGATGATAATGGTAATCTATTAGTACCAGATCATGAGAGATTAAACGAATATTACGAATATGCTCTTAAGAAGAGGATACTGGAGAATCTTATCATGAATGGTGAGGTTGTTAATCAGATGCAGATACAGCTTATAGAGGATGGACATAGACGTGCACGCAATGATGCCAGATCTTTTGTTAGTACTCCAAACTTTGCTGAACTTAAGAAGCTATTTGAAGCTAATAGAAAAGCACAGTACTATAAGTACTTTGATATGTTTAGAAGCTATCCTGGTCCTTATGGATCTTACAGAAATATATAATCTGAATTATAATGGCTAAGAGTAGAAGAGGGGCTAATACTAATACTACGGGTATACAAGCACAGGGGTTTACTAAAGCCCTAGTAGAAGATGTTGGTAATTATCTTGTAGATGATCAGTCTTGGACGCAAGCTAGGAATGCTATCAATAACTCTAAGAGTGGGGATATAGGATCACTAGGTAATGAAGCATCTAATGTCTTCTGTACTGCCATTACTCATGATGGTACACCTACAGGTATACCTTTGACTATTATTGGTGCTGTGCATATTAAAGCTGATACATATGTGCTGTTTAGTACGGATGATGATAGTAACCATGAAGTTGGGTTATTCAGAGAAGAATCCTGCGAATACACAAAACTTTTTAGTGGGCTATGTCTTAACTTTACTAGAGGTAAACTTATTACTGGCGTATCTAAACAAAACTTCAGATGTGAGTTTGATGTCTATTGGTCTGATGGTCTTAACCCTGATAGGTATGTTGCTATCGATGTAGACAATCCTTCTAATAACGAGTATACTAATCAGGACTCTCCCATACCATGGGTACAGAACTGCGTTACTGATGCACAGGGTTGTACAGTTTGTACTAATACAGATCAGATAGATTGTGATAAGTTACGACTAGAAACACTAATGAAACAACCATGCGTTAGATTAGAACGTGGTTTTAGTGGTGGTCTAGTACCTAACGGTTCTTACTATGTAGTTGTTGCTTATACTGTACAAGAACAACGAGTGAGTGATTACTTCATGCCTTCTAACGTACAACCACTCTTTATTCATAGGAATACAGCATCTTCCCTTGATGTCATCATAGAGGAAATGGATACTGATAACTTTGATCAGTTTGAGCTTGTATTAGTACAATTCTTTAACCTACAGACAGTAGCATCTAAGGTAGGGGTGTACAGTACTAGACAGACAAGGATTACTATTGATGGATTAGAGACCACATGGCCTCAGATATCGCTTAATAATATTCCTCTTCGCACATCTATTGCAGATAAGTCTGATGGTATTTATGAAGCAGGTAATTATCTACTTCGAGTAGGTCCTACAGATAAGTTTGATTTTAACTACCAACCTTTAGCTAATCAGATAGTAACTAAGTGGGTTAACGTAGAATATCCTGAAACATACTATAGAGATGGTGGTAACAACGTAGGGTATCTGCGCGATGAGGTGTATACCTTCTTTATCAGATGGATTTATAATACAGGAGATAAGTCTCCTTCATTTCATATACCAGGTAGACCTGCATATACATCAGATACAGAAATAATATCTAGCGCATGTGATATAAATAACGCAGAGCCTGAAACAGATGCTGGTATACCATTAGGAGATATAAAAGTATGGCAGGTTAGAAACACTGCTATAGTTACAGCAACTCCTAATACAACTCTACCTAATGGCGGTGTTGTTATTGCTGAAGGAAACATGGGGTATTGGGAATCAACTGAGCTCTATGACGATAACTCTCCTGAAGTATGGAATTCATCTTCACATTGTTGGTCAACACTTACACCATGGATTACATGTCCAGGATCTGGCATTCCTGCTCCAGGCTTACCTTACTCAGATACACAATACAATCAATATGATTTATGTGGTCAACCTATACGTCACCATCGATTTCCTGATAACGCAACAGATTCAGGTGCAAATGCCTTAACTAATCACTATAGACCTGGTGGTGGATTTATTCGTGTAATGGGTGTTAAGTTTGAAAATGTCAGACCACCTGTAGATAATGATGGAGTTCCAATTGGTAATATTGTAGGCTATGAGATCCTGCGTGGCTCACGTGCAGGTAATGAAACTATTATAGCTAAAGGTATGATCAATAACATGTTTGAATATGATATCGATGGAGATAATGATTCAAATGTTAACTTGATTACTAATCGTAAAGGTCTCTATCCTAACTATCCGTACAATGATCTTAGACCTGATCCATTTATTTCTAAAGAAGAAGTATCATTTGAACCTTTAACAGGTAACTCTGGACCAGATTATAATGATGACAATTATGTTGGGTATGATCCTAATAATCAAGTTAACAGAAAGAACTTCACATTCCACGGTCCTGACACACAGTTTTATGATCCATATCTATCTGCTACTGAAATAAAAATATATGGTGAGCTTAGAGGTAAAGTAGAAGGTGCATTTGATTATCCAGATAAACATCCTCAGCATAAACTAGTTACAGACGCTGCTTTTCTTTCTTCTATACTTATTGGTATAGGTATTGCCGTTCTATCTATGAATGGTAAAAAAACTAAACAACAGCATTCAACTCGTGCAATTAACTTAGGAGGTAACTGGATTGGACCTACATCATCAGGTCAACAACCATTGGGTTCAGGTTCTGCATATGCTGCTTATGAAGCTGCAGTTGCAGCAGGACTTCCTGCTCTAAATGCAACTTTAGAGACTTTACAAACTGCATTACTTGTTGCACCTCCTCCAACTGATGTTGCTATACAGGCAAGTATTATTGCTACTCAAGCATCTATTGATGCTTTAGAAAGCGGTGTATATATAGTACCAGGATCTCTAGGTCCGATGACTGTAGAATCTGTCGAAGAAACACCTAGTAGCGCTTTACCAACTCTTATACAAAATTTAAATAAACCAATCATGTTCTATAACTACATGGTTGATGGTATTGATTCTACAATTAGACTAATTAAAGCTGCAAGTAAGTATCAACAGTATGCACTTCAGTATAACTCACATTGTTGGTACACAGGATTTGTTGCGCCTTCTTGTACAGGAAACAGTCCAACTGTAGCAACTAAGCGTGCAGTAATGTCTGAGTCAAGATATCTAGAACCATACATACAAGATTGGACTCAAAGTTATAGGATCAATAACTTATTTAGATCTCGTTCTGTAGCTATACAAACTAAACGTATTATAAAAGATCCTACATTAGTAGATAACTCACGTGTTACTGTTGGGTATGCTGACATGAGAGATGAATATAATAATGCATTGTCTACTATTGACAAGTTTAAAAAACCAACAAAACCATTTAGATCAGATTCATCTTGTCATTACGTTGGTCTTAAACAACGTTTTAGAAATCAGTATGGCAAAATTGAATCAATAATTCAAATACCTGTATCTACATGTTCAGTAGATAAAGCGTCTAAAGTAACTGGTATACTTTTTAATGGAGATACTTATGTAGGAAGATACACTGAAAAGAATACAATGTTCTTTTTCTACAACTGGTTATTTAATCAACCTGATGGAACTCCCTATGACTATCGTCTAAATAAGATGATACCATTTTCTACATATTGGATGAATACAGAAGATTTTGATTGGTCAGATTTTATACAAAGCTTAAGTAGCGTATTTTCATCTGGTGGAATCGTTAGCTTCTTGCAAAATATTGCAACTCCATCTGATATGGCATGTTTAGATAGAGCGCCTGCTGCCATTAGTTTTAATGGTTTATTTGTCATTAGAAATGCTTTCATGTATCTTTTTAATTCAGGTGTACGCGACTTTTATGTAGAGTCTTCTATTAATGTTAGCTTTCGCGATTGGGGAGAACAAGATTTTGAAAGATTCTACGACCCATATGAGGATACAGATCTTAAGAGATTATTTAGTACTGAAATTATCAAATCAGGTAATTACTTTAAGTATGATTTCAGTCTTAGCGTTACTAGGCTTTTCAATAATATAATACCTTGGGGTAATACACATCGCCAAGATTATAATCCAAACATAGCAGAATCATGTTATGTATATAGACCTAATAGGGTTCTGTATTCATTACCTCAAGCACTAGAAAGCAGGAAGGATTACTGGAGAGTATTTTTACCTGTTAACTACAGAGATTTTAGAAGTAAGGTTACTGCTATTAAAAACATTAATCTTAATGGTGCTCTTATCTTATTTCAGGATGAATCACCTATGCAATTCCTAGGATCAGAAAATCTGACTTTGGAACAAGGAACACGTATTACTATTGGTGATGGTGGATTATTTAATCAACCACTACAGTACTTAGATAACTCTGATAGGCCTTATGGTTATGGATCGTGTCAGAATAGATTATCTATTGTATCTACGCCTGTAGGTATATTCTATATATCACAGAATCAGGGTAAGATATTTGCTGTAGGGGGGAAAGGTATTCAAGAGATATCATTACCAGGTAATCTTAAGTGGTGGTTTGCGCAGTTCTTACCGTACAAACTTACAGAAACTTTTCCTGAGTTTGAGCTTATAGATAATCCTGTAATAGGTATTGGATGTCAGGCTGTCTACGATAATGAAAACATGCTTGTATACTTCTGTAAAAAAGATTATACTCTTCGTAAAGATATACCATATACTCTTACATATCTTAAAAGTAATAAGTTTAAAGTTAATGAAACAGGTCAGATAGTAGAACTTGGAGATCCATTATATTTTAATGATGCATCATGGACTATGAGTTATGATCCTAAAATAGGTAACTTTATATCATATCACGATTGGCATCCTACATATCTATTGCCTGCTAAGAACACTTTCTTATCTGTACTTAATAATTCCATCTGGTTACATAATTATGCATGTGATTCATACTGTAACTTCTATGGGGTTGATTATCCTTTTGAAATAGAATTTCTATCTAATACAGTACAACAGATGACAACTCTACGAAGTATAGAGTATCAGTTAGAATGTTATAGATATACAGATAATTGTTACGACAGATATCATGAGCTTGATTTTAACTTTGATGAAGCAATTATTTACAACTCTGAACAGTGTTCAGGATTGCTACGATTAAACATCTTACCTAAAAATAATCCAACTCTTTTGGTACAGTATCCTATTGTGAATCTGACATCAATTGATATACTTTACTCTAAGGAAGAGAATAAGTATAGATTTAATCAGTTCTGGGATATTACAAAAGATAGAGGTGAGTTCCCAATAGGGTCAGATTATCCACCAACAGGACCATTAATTCCTGGTACTACTGTTCTTGCTGGTCCACATGCTAGCGAAGTAATATTTAACACAGCTGATAATGGTTATGTAAGGACACTTAATCCAAATAACTTGGATTATAATAAGTATCCTACGGAACATAAGAAGTTCAGACACTACAGAAATCTTATACTTCTTCGACGAAGAATATCTGGAGGTGTTAAAATGTTATTTAATATTGCTAATATTAAGAATCTTAATTCACCAAGATAATGTATAATAAGTCCCAACTGTCCAGAGATCATAAGGCAGCTAAAGAGCCCAAGAAAATAGCGCGGCCTAAAGATAAGTTTGTAATACCTGGCGCACCTAAAGTAGATCCTAATGGTTATTGGGATCCTGCTAATGTTGGTAGAATCATAGAGGTGCCTCTAAATGAAGATAGTCGTAGTATTACTATGAGTTATCCAGATGGCACTCCTCTTGATCAACCATTGATAGGCATAGGTACTGATACAGGTATGATGCAATATATGATGCCTGGTGGAGAGTATATATTTCCTTATGATTCATCTGTCATAGAGGGTCCTACAATGGAAGCAGGAGGTACTATTATGGATCTTACTGACGATGAAATAAAGATGTATAGAGATGCAGGATATGTTGTCGATCTTACTCCTTATCCTGAAAGACATAATCCAGCTAATGCTTTTTCTGTAAAAGATCCACGTTCTATGCAGTTAGGTGGATCTTCACAAGATGGTGGTATACCTAGAGCTCAAAAAGGATTTGCTGTGCCTACACGTGCAGACAGTTTAGAATTATATAAACAAAGCTTATATCTTGATAAATGGATGAAAGAAAATAAATATATGTGGGATACCACGCATCTTAAAAAACATTCTCCACATTGGATAGGTAAGGATCTTCTTAGTCATCTAAAAGCTGTATATAATCAAGATAAAGCAGAAAAGCAAAAGAGTAAACCCTTTTCTGCATATGTAAAAACGAAAGGAAATTTAATTGGAACTAGTGATTGGATTGCTGGAGGATTAGAAGATTATGGTTTACCTTTTACTTGGAAACATCCATATATTGCTGCTCAATATGAGGGAGATATGGCACCTATGGAAAACACAGGTCCGAGGCCTTATTCTTATTCATTTAGATATGATCCTGTTGCAATTAAACCAGGAGATATGCTTACAGACGAAGAGGTAAAGAAAAGAGTAAAAAAATATGGTACAAAAGGAATTCCTGAATCTAAACTAGAAAAATTAGGTATAATTAATAAACCTAAATCTAATGTGGTTAAGGTAAATAACCCATCTAAAGTAAATATTGAAACAAATCAGGTTGATGAAAATGGAAACGTTGTAAGCTCTCAGGAATACTATGATTTCCCACCAATTACAATGCCTACTAGAAAAGCACAGACGATTGATGTTAATACACCATTGCCTGAAATAGCGACTAATGAACAAACAATAATTAAACGTTATGATCCTGAACAGAATAAATGGATAATTGATGAGGTAAATACAACTGATCCATCAGTTAAAGAATATCAGGATGCAGTAAACTGGGCTCGTAAAAATCCTCAAAAACGAAAATCTTCTTTATTCATAACTCCAGAAGAATATGCGGAGTATCAGAATGCAAAGAAACGTAAAGCTGAAATTGCTAAACAATTCCTTAAAGGTATGGCTACTGGAGGTACAATAATGGATTTGACAGATGATCAAATTAAAATGTATCGCGATGCAGGATATGTTATAGAAGATATGCCTTCAGCACAAAATGGTCAAACAACTTCTAGTCCAATGAGTTACTTTGATCGGATGCAACCTTATACTGATCGTTTTGGAAATCCCATAGATCTTGATAAATTAAAACTTCAAGAAGGACCCGTAAAGTTCAATTACAATGAAAAAACAGGTATTATTCAGACAAATGAAGGAACATTTACTCCTGAACAATACATAAAAGAAATAACACCTGAAGGGTATTCTATAGCAAAAATCAAAAGCGATTTTGGCGAGAATAGGTATAAATATTATTATATAGGTCCAGACTATGAAGAAGTAAATAAGAATCTTAAGATGTATTCTAAAGGAAAAGAAACTTATCCTATTTATTCTAATGTTCCATATGATAAAAGAATTCAGCAATGGCGAGCAGAAGATGCTGCAGAAGAAGTTCCTACTCAACGTACTGGTGGTTATGTAAATAAACAGATTACTCATTTTCAAGATGGAGGTTTTACAGAAAAAGATAGACTTAAGCAAAAACTATTAAATAGATATCCAGGGTTTAAAAAGGCTTTAGGCACAGAAGGAGAAAACCTTCATATTATAGCAGATCCTAATTTTAAAGCACGTGAACATGGTTATGGGGATATTGAAGTTATGTTTCCAGATGTAGATCAAATAGATTATACTTCTGACTATACATATAAATCTCCTTTTCCAGGTGACTATGTAATACCTTATAACCCAAACTCTAGTATTAATAAAGGAGATATATTTTTAGATATGCTTCATTTATTGAGAAATGATAAAGGTATAGAACCTTATATTGATAAGTTCAGAACAGCAGCTATTGATCAAAGAGGAGGAGATATAATGTGGGCATGGGAAGAAGAAAAACAAAATCCAGATTTTATAAACGCTCTTGAATCTTCTGGTACAAATGCTTTTGATCAATTTGAAAAAAACTATATAGATGGTTTATTACGCTCTGAACTTTCCAGATTAGGTATGGGAAGAAGAACCACTGATGAAGGATATAAAATAGAAAGGAGTACTAACTCTCCTGAAATGAGGAGAGCAGCAAAAGATATCTATAAGTACTTAAAAACCAAACAAGATGGAGGTAATACTGATCCAGGTAATAATGCATTAGAACTTCATATGTTTTATGATAAGAATAAGTTTCAAAATGGTGGTACCAATATACTTCAAACATCAAACTCTCCATTAGATCTTTTTAAAGCAAATGAGTTTAAACCATTTATAGAAGATCAACCTTATACATTTGCGGGTAGACCAGGTTCATACTATAAGATGGTTAATGGTAAAATGCAAATTAAAAATAAAGATACAGATTGGAAATATGTGGAAATGAAAGATCCAACTGGTAAACGTTATAAAACGCTTTTAGCAGGATTAGAAAGTGGAAGTACTAAAGCATATGAAAAACCTACAACTACTATTAATGATTTCTACTATAGCAAAGAAGAGCTAAAGAAACAACAAGTAAGTGATAGAGCAGTACAATGTTTAAGGGATACAGATGGTAATTGTTTAGGTAGTGCTTTCTTATATTATGATAAATACGTTGCACCTAACCTTGGATTAAAAAGTTCTTGGGAATTAAAAGAAGAAGCAGGACTTACTAGTGGTAAAAAAGGAAATCCTAATTATCGTAACTGGGGTGAATCTATTGATAGCTGGGAATTACGAGGAGCTTTTGGAGATAAGGCTAAACAATACTATGCAGCACCTTTAGATAATCAGTATGAATTGTATGATAAATTACAAGGAATGACTGATGCAGAAAAGGATAAATACTTTAGAGATATGAATCTTCCTATTGGAACTATTATACAAGGTGGTTTTGAAGGATATGATGAAGATAGAGAAATGCCAGGACAGTCTTATAATGAAGAAAAAGGTTATGTACCTAGTCATCACTCAGGAATAGTAGTAGGGTATGATGATTATGGAACACCTATTATATATGACTATGGTGGTGTTCGTAAGATCACAGATCCTGATAATCTTTTAATGAGTTCAGATTATGCAATTAACAATATATATGCTCCCAATCAGAATGTTCAACAGACATATGAATATCTTAAGAAAGGTAATAAGTTAAGGCAAAACGTAACGCCTCTTAATATCGAAATCCCAGGTATTGGATTACTTTCAGATATAAATGAAATGCAACCATTTATAGATCAACTAGAAAGCAATAAGCAAGCTGTAATGGATGCATTTAATTTGACAGATTCTGAATATAATGAACTTTCCAAAATAGCTACAGCCACTGCTTTAGCTGAAACAAAAGGAGGTCAGGATTTGGGAACATTTAGATATGGTATACCAACATATCTTACAGATAAAATGGGATTAGGTGAATCACAAGGTATTACTCAAATTAATCCTGCTGCAGTATGGGCTAAAACAGATAAAGATGAATGGAGAGATCCTGGATTGGTAAATAGACTTGAAAAATTTGGCATTACTGAAGATACATATGATCCATGGAATTCTAAACATCAAGCTATTGTTACTATAGGTTTAACAAATAGTAATTTGAAAACTGCAAAAGAAAATGCTAGTATAAACCCAAATGTAAGTAAAGATCTTACAGATGCAGAACTTGCTTATTATCAATGGAATATACCATCTGCTTTAACAACTAATGATTACGAAAAAGCAGCAAGAGGTGAAAATGAAAATGTAAAACGTTATATGAATTATTACAACATCATTAATACAAATAAACAAAAAGGTGGATCTGTTAGATATATGTCTGATGATGAAATACAAAAGTATCGCGATGCTGGATACGTAGTCATAGAGGAACCTGGCAACGAATAAATATCCTATATTTAGGGAATAAATATTATTTTTACTATATTATACTATATACTGTAAGTTATGTCACAGAAAAAAAGAGTAAGAGTTATAGCTCCTCAAGTAAATACAGATCACTTTGCAAACTATATATTTGAGGTAGGTGGTCCAGTTGGACAAGGCCCAATGGCTCCTATGCAACAAGCTCAAGATATATCTCAAGATCTTACTGAAGTTCTGCAAATGTATGCTCAGGCTGTAGGTATGAACGAAGAACAGCTACAGCAGTTATATACTCAGATCATGCAAATGGAACCTGATCAACAAGCTCAAGCTATTGCACAGATGCAGCAAGAATTAAATAATACAATGGCAGCTAATCCAATAGCAAAGAATGGCGGTGACATAAAATCTAAAAAGAAATTACTTTATAAAAAAATTGGTGGAGCTAATACCAACGTGACATCTTCTAGTTTAGTAGATCAACGTAATCAAATTGTTAAAGATGCTATTGGTGCTAATATGGCTCGTGATCTTGTTAATCAGGTAACAGAGCAAAAGTTATCTGAAGCAAATGATATGATGGGTTATGCATCAAACATGATGGCTGAAACTCCAACCTATGACTACGGTGGATATACTAATGCATTTAATAACCAAGGAATGGGATATGCAAATGTAGAAGATAATCCATTCTATAATGCAATGACAAATATTGAAGACAGAGTAGGAGATGCATGGGATAGATTTAGTTCTGCTGTTGGTAACATGTCTTTCTCTCCTTCAGGTAAGATTAAAGTAAAACGTAGAGGTGATATCTTTAGAAACAACCCTGCGCAAGTATCTACTGATGTTCCATCTCAAAGATATGGAGGAATGCAATCGTATGAAAATGCAGGGAGTGTACGTGATACAGTTATTCGAGATCAATGGGGTAATGAGAAAAAAGTATCTTCTCAAGATTCAGAATACTACATATCTCTAAAAGAACAAAATCCAAATATAGATCTTACTCAATTATCTTTTCCAAGTGAGAATCCTAATAATCAACAATCAAATAGTCAACCATCAGGTTCAGGAGGGATTAACGGATGGCATGGAGGATTCTATTTTCAAAATGGTGTTCCTGTAACATCTATTTATGATATACAAAAAGCACAACAGCAAGGTCAAGCTAATCAGTATGATGTAGCTTCAATGTTTCAACCTGGTTCAAGAAATATGATGTTTCAGGGTAACTTAATGAATCTTGCATCTAACCCTGAATTAATTAAAAAGTTTGGCACTGCACTTAGTGAATTTCAACCAGATAATGTTTTCTTAAAAACAGCAAAAGGTAAGGCAGGACCCTTTGGTGCTAAAGTAGTTCTTAAATGGGATTATGATGAAAATGGTAGACCAGTTCAAAAAGAAGTAGTAGAAGGTGAAGAAGAAACAGCAACAATAGGAACATCTGACCGTGGTAATCTAATGGGTAGAATTAGGTCTAAGTTTGATGTTATGAAGTATAATAGAGATCAGCGTAGAGCAGGAGATGACAATTCTGCAGACGTTAGCAGTTCTAATACTTCATCTGGTAAAAGTTATGGGCCTTACTCTAGTAATACAGGTCAAAACATCATGAATATGATGACTAAAGGACAAACAGGTAATTATACAGATAGAATGCCTATTAGTTCAGGAAATGAAGAAGGTCCTATTGTAGTTCCTAATATACCTGTTATACCTGGTTTTGAATACGGTGGTATGCCTAAAGCACGTGCTGGTAAAATGGTTATTAAAGAAAAGTATACTCCTGATTGGGGAACAGTTGGGCAAGCCATCTCTCCTACTATGGATATGGTATCATCATTACTAGAACAGAGAGATCTCAATCAAATGGAAAACAGAATATATACTCCTGATGCATATGTTGGATCTATACCAATGGGTAATATGTCTATGGGTACAAAAGGTCTTGCTACTTTAACAGGTAAAGAAAATAGATTTGGACTTACTGCAAATTATGGTGATGCTCTTTATCAAAACATACCTGGCTATGAGTTATCTGGTCAAATGCCATATCAACCTATGGGTAAATATGGAGGCATGTATCAACCAGGTGGTAGCGTAACTCCTAGTGAATTCTACAATAATGCATTAAAAGAAAAGCAATATTTCTTAGATAATCCAGATATGTGGAAAGAAGATCCAGAAATGCAAAATCCTGATGGCAGCTTTAATCTATGTCTAGATTGTCTTAATGTAGATTATAATGACCAAGCAACAGTGCAAGATGTAGTTCGACTTATTAATGAAGGTCATAGTCAATATCCTCATCATAGTGCTGATATATTTGCATCTGCACTTCAAAAATTTGGTATTACTCCTCCAACATTTGGATCTGCTGTTCAAAAAAAATATGGAGGGAGTTATCAAGTCGGTGGATCATATGAACTTACTGATGATGAGATTGATGACATCATTAATCGCGGAGGGGAAATACAATACTTTTAATTATGAAACGTAGAGTAGTTATAAAGAAAGCACCTTTGCAAAAAGCACAGCAAGGGTTGTTTACAAAGAAAAAGCTTACTAATAATGCTTTTCAATTTCCTGTTACCTTCAAGGAAGGTATGGAACCTAATCTTGAGGTAAAGAAAAACCTTGGGCCTGTACCGCGTGATCTTGCTAACATAGAAGCAGAGAAAGGAGAAACCATCCTTACTCCTATGGGTGACGATGCATGGACTAATACTCTTCCTAAAACATATGTCATTGGTGGTAAGAAGCACTCAAAAGGAGGAACGCCACTTGATGTACCTGAAGGAAGTTTTATTTTCTCTGATCACCTTAAAGAAAAAAATACTAAGATTCATGAGATGCTTGGTAAAGCAGCAAAGAAATCAGGATATACATATGCTGAGCTTTCCAAACCTTACATGCTTAATGATGACATCAGACTTCTTTTAGATCCAGATTCAGATAAGATCACACGTGAAACTGCTGAGATGAACATAAAGAATAAGACAGATAAGTTAGGTATGATAGCTTTGTTACAAGAGTCTGCTAAAGGATTTACAGATGACGAAGGTAACGTTGATATTCCAACAGTAGGTATGCCTTATCTTGAAAAAACAGGTATCAATATAGAAGATGCTATAGAGCCATTCTTAGAAGCTATCAAAGCTCCTGTACAACAGCAGCAACCTATGCCAGGAATGGATATGGGTATGGGTATGGAAGGTATGCCTCCAGAAGCTATGGAGCAAGGAATGCCTCAAGGTATGCCGCCAATGCCTATGCAACAAAAAGGTGGTCTTGTTAAAATGAAAAATGGCGGTGCAGTTCGTAAATATCAAGATGGTGGAGGAGTTCGTAAATATCAAGATGCTGGAGGAGTTGCAGGATCTAAACTGAAACCAGGAGAACGAGTAGTTTATAATGCATCTACACAAAAGTATGAGATTGTAAATGCTCAAGGTGTAGTTGTAGGTACAGTTAACTTTCAAGGAGATCAATCTGTAAAACTTACAAGACCTCAAGTACCTAGTAACGCAGTTGTCCTTTCACGTAAAGAATATGAAGCTGACAAAGAAGCTGCATATAGAGTAGCTGCTGGTAAACCTCTTGTTATTAAAAATGATGATGGTACTTATCGATTAGTAACTAAGAAACCTAAAGGTGCTGATTATACTGGTGAGGATTTGAACACGATCTTTGCTGGTGATCAAGCTATTGCTCGTAAGTTTCAGTATATCAAAGATAAGTTCAATGATCCAAAAATAAAAGCAGAACTTGCTAGAAGAGCAGTTGAAGCATTAGGAGATACTTCTAAAAGAAGTTCTGGAATAACAAGTGCTGAAGCAGAACGTCTTAAAAAGAAAATTGAAAACGATCCTGAATTTGCATATCAAATGTTCCTAGATATGCAGAAGCGTAACTTAGCTACTCTTGCTCATCAGAATAAAGGAAACATTAAAAAGATTCCTGAGCATCAGGATGCAGCTGATCCAGGATCATCTACTAATAAAGATTTCTTAGAAACCTGGGAAAAGATTGGAGTTAAAGCTCCTACAGATGAAGAGGCTAAACTTCAGCAAGCATTATACTATGGTTATGCTAGTCTGATTGAGGATAGAAATGCAGGTAAGCTTGATAAAGATCTTACTAGCGCAATTGGAGATTTTCAGATTCGTCAAGTTGGTGCATCTGATCCTGCAGATAATACAGGAGTAGGTGGTGGGCCAGGTAAGATCTCTAAGATTGATGGTAAGTATACAAATACTACTACTGGTCAGATTGCCTTCGTAGATGATCCAATGGAGTTAGCTGAAGGAGATTTAGCTCCTGGTGAAGAAACAATGACTCCACAAAAAAGACCTGACTATGTATCAGGTGACATTCCTAAAGGATGGACTGCTCCTAATATATATGAGTTATATCGTACTACTAAAGAACTGTATGGTGATCAACCACAAGAACCTTTTGTAGCTGCTCCAGCAACTTATCTTCCTAGAGCATACTTACTTTCTCCTGAAGACATGCAACGTAACTATAGAGGTATGGCTATGGCAGCAGGTGAACAAATGATGTCTATGGGAATGGGTCCACAGGCTATGGCTGCAATGACGCAGTTAGCAGGTGCTGATCAAATGGCTCAGTATACAGCTCAGATACATAATGCTAATCAAGAGATTCTAAATGGTGTAGAAAGAGATAGAGCTAATCGTATTCAGACTATGTTCCAAAACTTTGCTAATGTTGCTACTACACTTCATGATCGTTGGGCTCAGCTTAAGGATAATATGCAAGCACGTAAGTCAGCTGCTAGAGCAGAAGTATCTAAAGCATTTGCTGCAGGTGAACAAGCTGAAATGGATATCCAAGCACTTAATATGATGTATCCTAACTATAGATTAGATCCATTCTCTATGGATTATGCAGGATTTACATCGTCAGGAGATATTACTCCTACACAAGGATCAACAAAAAGCGTTACAGATAATGCAATAGAGATTCAATCTCTTAATCCTGGAATGACTTACGCTGAAGCATTGGCCTATGCTAAAGCTGATGCAGGTATTCAGGATAATAGTAATTATTTGAACAACTTACCACAAGTTTCACAAGGTTAATAAATATTATATGTTTAATAAACTTATATTATTTTTGAAGTAAACAAATAAGATTATGGCAACGTACTTATCAGGTCAACCTACATATTTACCATCAGTTCAACCTTTTCAGCCAAACTTACAATTGTTTGCTGGGGCTCTTCAAATGAAGCAGACCCAATATGATTCTAATCGTAAGAAAATCAGTGACTTATATGGTTCACTTCTTAACTCTCCAATGTCTAGAGATTCTAATATTCAAGCAAGAGATGAGTTTTTTAAGTCTATTGATTATGAGATAAAGAAATTAGCTAACGTTGATTTATCATTAGAACAAAATGTAAATCAAGCGGCTAATCTGTTTAACTCAATGTATCAAAATCAAAACATTGTAAAAGATATGTTGTGGACAAAGAACTACAACAATCAAATCCAACGTGCTGAATCATTTAAGAATTGTATAGATCCTGAAAAGTGTGGTGGTCAATATTGGGAAGGTGGAGTTCAAGCATTAGAATGGAAACGAGATGAGTTTCGTAGAGCTAGTGATCAAGATGCTATGATGATGGGTGACGTTAATTATACTCCTTATGTTAACGTACAGGACATGGCTGCTAAGATGTTTAAAGATATGGACTGGGACGTTAAAGTAGATACAATCGATGGTAATTGGATTGTAACTACTAAGAATGGTGAAAACATCATGGGTAATCTCCTTGTACATTTTCAAAAAACATTAGGAGAAGATCCACGTATTCAGGAGTACTATAAGACAAAGGCGTACCTTGAAAGAAAAAATTGGGCTGCATCTAATGCTGCACAATACGGATCACTTGAAGCTGCAGAACAGCAATACATTAATCAAACTACACAAATGATTAATGAATCGCTAGCAAAAGCAAAAGAAAATGCAGAACATAAAAAGAATACAAACAAGAAAATTGCAGAAGATCTAAAAGAGAATATTGACAAAGGAGATGTTAAATATGATCAAGAGATGCAAAAGGTGCTTGATGATTTATATGCAGGCGCAGATGATGCTGAGCATAGTGAAAATCAAATAGGTAATGCTGTAGGATCTGTTAATAATTCTATTTCGTCTCGTACATTATCTCTTCAAGGTGATGCGGTTGATAGTGCTTTAGCAATGACGTTCTTAGATCAAGATCTTGGAGTGGCTGCTCAAATCATGGCATTTAAAAACTATGAACGTACACTTAAAGAGAATCCTGTTGCTATGGCATATCAAGAACATCTATGGCGCATGGAAGAAGCTGCAGCGGGGGAAAAAGCTACAGAAAAAGATGAAAATGATGAAGTAAGTAATTTTCTTGATGATTATATAACAGGTCAAGTTCGACAGACAATTGATACTGATCCTTTAGCTGCATATAAGCAAGTTGCAAAAGATACAAAAGAAGAGATACGTAAAGCTAAAACTCCTACTACAGAAGTATTACTTAGAACATTTAATGTAGCACAGCAACAGGCTATTGATGGAGGCAATGGATCTGCTCAAGCAGGTAAAGACATTATTGCTATAGTTGATCAGACTATTAGATCTTATGCAAATCAATCTAAGTATTCGCAAGATTCTTCTAAGTATAATTATGCTCAGAAACTTTTAAAGAAGTGGAATAGTAAATCAGAAGCAGAAAAATTAGGATGGGCTAAAACATGGAACATGGATGAGTTTTCTCAAAAACTTACGTATGATGCTAGTCATAAAGTATTTAGTGTAGCTGAAAAATTTTATGAGAATAATTCTTACAATAAAGCTAATAGAACATATCTAAGTACTCTTAGTGGAGAAATTGGTGATTATATTGCTGAAGCTAAACAAGGTCAAATTAATGTAACTGAATGGCGAAAGACAATGAAGTCAATGTCAACAGCAGTTCAAAATAAAATGAAAACAGTAGGTGGATCAGCGACAAGTCCTTACTATGAATATCTTACTAATTCTATGGGTGAGGAGCGCTCTGAAAAATCATTTGCATTTACTGCCGCAAGAGGCATTCTTATGAAAAGAGGAAGTAATGTTGTAGAAAGATTTTTAAAGGGTTCCGATGATCCTGCTACACGAAACACTGCAGAAACTTTAAAACGACAGGCAATAGAAAGATATAATAAAATGTCTCCTGAAAGGCAAAATCAAGTAGGAGGTAAAGATAAATATGTATATGACGAATTATATAGATATGCAATAAATGATAAGGCTTCAAATCCTGATGCAGGTACTGTAAAAATTATTGAAAATGGTAAGCCAAAATTTATAACTATAAGCGAATTTTTTACTGCTGATGGTTTAGTTAGATCTAAATATGGTGCATATAAAGACAAATGGACACCAGGTGAATCTTCAGAATTTTGGACAAACTATAGTTATGCTAGAAAGCTTTATACTGGTGAAATAGATACAGAAGGAAATGAAACGGGATTAGGAAAACAACCACTTATTGATGATATAGCAAATGCTATATGGGGAGGATTTAAAGGTGGTGTTGCAGGTGCTGTTTCAGAGATTATAGAAGGAAGAGCTGGAGAGAGAGCAGAACTTGAAGCTGCCAAAAAGAAAAAAGATTCTCCTTTTCTAAATGATTATCGTCGAGAGTTTCCAAGTGCTATTGATGAACTTAAAAAGAATGGTCAACTTAAGGGCTTTGGTTCTTATGTTGAAAAAGATCTTATAGGTTTTGTAGATTATGCTAATCCTAAGAGTAAAACTGTTATTGGCGAAGTTACATTTCTAAAAGATGCATTTGATAATGAAGGAACTGGTAATGCATTCTTTGCATTTGGTGACCCTAGTGGAAAAGCATTACCTACTAGTAGTGATCCTCAAGCCCGTAAAATGGTAAGAGATCTTTTATCATTAGCTAAAAAATATGGTGATAAAGAAGGTCGTCCTACATGGGTTGGTAGTTATAATGGTATTGGTGGTGGAAAAGAAGATTGGCAGATGTACACTATTAGTTTAAGTGACCCTAAGTTTGCTTCTTTATTTGGTAAATCTCCAATAGAAGGTGTAGTAGGTAGATATCCTGGTATTCTTCCATCAGAAGGTGGTGTAGATTCAGGTACAATAACCATATATCTAAAAGATGATGTAGCGACTAATGAATTGTATAAAGCTACAAAGCGATCATCTCTTGAGAAACGTCTTGATTATACTGATAAACAAGATTTTAAATTTGGGTATGGACTAGATGCATTACATAAACTTCGTATAGAGCGTAAGGGTGCGGGATATGTTGTAAGAGGAAGTATTGCTGACAAAATAAATGAAGATGGTTCATATAATTTTAAGAGTTTTTATAAGGACTATTCTCAGAGTGGATATAGTCCTGATGAAATTCAGAATATATATCTTCAAGGATTAGTGCAAACGCAATATATGTTAAATCAAGAATAATGGCTGAAACTAATCGTCCTCCACTTGATATAAATGAGATTTTTGGGGTAAAGTCAGGTCCTACAAATCCATTAAATCCTCCTCTTAATAAAGAGCAAGCAAAGAGTATGTCCTTTGATGACATATGGGATAATGTTGATGCTGAGGCTAAACTTAATGCTCGCAGTGTATTTAATGAAGCTAAGCTTAAAACGTTTGGTGCAGATATAGATCACCATCAGTTTGAAAGATACTACAATCATCCTAATTTTTCTAAGCTTGGATTCAATCCTTATTTAGATAATGAGGCCCGTTATAATGCTGCTAGCTCTTTTACTGATGACTTTAGAAGAACATGGGGTCAGTGGAAGACAATGGTATGGAATGCTGCTGGAGATGCTGCTGGCTTTGGTCCTGAGTCAGATAGAGAAGCTGCTAAGAACATGGAAAAAGCCATGGCTATTGGTACTTCATCAAGAGGTGGTGTAGGAGGATTTACAAATAATTTATTCCTTAACTCTGGTTATACCTTTGGTATAATGGCAGAGATCTTAGCTGAAGAAGTTGTATTATTTGGAGCAACATTTCTTACAGGTGGAGCAGCTGGTGAAGCAGCACTTGCGCGTACTGGTGTAAATATTGCTAGAGCTACTAAAGCTTTATTTACTGCAGCAGAATGGACTAAGAAAACAAATAAAATTCTTAATGCTCTTGATAAACTACATGATGTAAGTACTGCGCGCACTGTGTATAATGCTATGGCATCTGGTGCACAAGCAACAGGTAAGTTTATTGCTCGCAATACATTGGGTGAAACTTATAATTTCCTATCTAATTTTGATAAGTTAGAAAACTTAGGTGGAGTTGCTAAAACTGTACAAGGTTTTGGATCCTTCTATAGAGACATACGTAACGTTAGATTAGCATTTGGTGAGTCAGCTCTTGAAGGAGGTATGGTAGAAAATGAAATGTTACGTGATGGTTACGATGACTTTATGCGTAAAAATGGTAGAGCTCCTAATGATGAAGAAGCCGCTGAAATAAAAAAGATGGCAAAATCTGCTGCTTTGTCTACTACATGGACCAACTTACCTGTTATCTTCTTTTCTAATCAGATTGTTTTAGGTAACTATACTAGATCATTCAGCCCGCTTAGAAAGTTAATGCCTATAGATGAAAGCAAGTTCTATAAGACATTAATTACTAAAGAAGGTATACAAGTAGTAGAAAAGAATTTTAAGAATGCGGCAAAGGCTTTAATTAAACCTAGAACATATGGTACTTTTGGTATTAACTATATATCTGCAAACTTAGCAGAAGGTCTTCAGGAATCTGCGCAGGAAGTTATATCTGGTACAAATAAACAGTACTACAGCAATCTCTATAATAATAAGACAAGAGGTGGTTACTATGATGCAATAGCTGATAATATTGCCAAACAGTTTAGCCCAGAAGGTCTTGAAATATTTGCATCAGGTTTCTTTATGGGAGGCATTGTATCTGGCGCATCTAATGTAGCTATTGGTGCTAAGGAACGTGTTGGCAGGGTATTCAATAAGAATTATACAAACGAGCGCGATGAGGCACTTAAAGAAGGTAGACGTAAAGCTGCTATTCTAGATGAGATTTATAAAGATCCTCTTAAGTATAACAATCTCCATGTTAATAACATGGTAAATCAAGAACAGCTTAGCAAAGAAATGTCTGAAGCTGAAAAAGCTGGTGATGCAAAAGGTTTTCAAGATGCTAAATGGAGCTCTCAAGCTGAACAATTTTGGACAGTGCTTGAAACTGGTATGGAAGATACTTTCCTACAGAGATATCAAGATCTGCAGAATCTAAGTGATGAAGAACTACTTAAGACAGTATCAGGAGATGATATACAAGAAATACGTAAGTCTTTATCTGAGATGTCATCTAAGGTTAAAGAATTTAAACAAACATATGACTTTGTAAAAAAGGAATTAGCAAATCCATTTAAACCATGGAACTTTAAGAAAGGCACTCCTGAAGAAATAGAAGAATCTAATGCATATGTTGCATTTCGTGATGCTCAGAAAGATCTGATATTCATGAAAGAAAGTTTTAAGAATACAGCTAAGCGTATGAAATCTATCGTTAGTGAAGCTGTAAGTGATGCTCGTATTCCAGGTGCTGCTGCTTCAGATATCACTAATCTATTTGGTTTACCTACAATGATTAGTGAAATAATTCAACTTCGTCAAGAATTAAAAATATTAAATGATGTTGAAAGTGTAACTCCTGATACTAAAGATTTGAAATCAGATCAAAGTCCTAAATTTAGAAATGATGCTGAACGTTTAAAAACAGAAAAAGAATCTAAGCTTAAAAATCTTGAAGCATTTGTAGATGCAATGCAAGATGTAGTAGTTGAGGTAAATAAAAATGCTAAAGATGGAAAAGCTCCTGCAGGAGAAAAAATAATTCAGACAAAAGAGAATAAGATAACTGCTTCTGTATATGATAAAGCATATAAAGCATATTCTGCTTATATGAAAGGTATAGCTAAAGGACCAGTATTTGACACTGATCTTTCTAACTCTTTTAATAAACTTCTGGATCACTATTTATTAGATAGTGAAAATATTGCTTTAGCTAATTCTGTTAATGCTCTTGTTAATCCTACTTCATTTTACGAGTATTCTCGTCGTAAGAAAGAAGTTATGACAGCTGAGCATGCTAATAGAAAAGAACGCATTCAACAAGCACTTGATAGCTATCAAAAGATTAAAGATCAGAATAAACTTCTTCAAGAGTTATATAAGCGTAATATATTCTTTGATGCTAGTGAATGGGAAGCATTGAATACAGAAGGCAAAATGCCTAAGCGCTTGTACAGAGTCACAGGTAAAGATCAGATTCTTACTACATCTACTTTATATAACGATGCTGTTGAATTGCTTAAAGAATACAGTATTAATGTAAATAACATTCCTCTACAGTATAATACGGAGCTTGAACAATATGATTCAGAAGTTCGCGATAAGCTTCCTGGAGATAATAGATCTTATGAGGATATAGCTGAACAGTTTGGGTTTGATCCTAAAGCTAGCAAAACAACTCTTCCTTTACGTGACGTATTACAAGTAATTATAGATAGTGACTTTGCTACTGAACAAGAGCAGGCATTAGCTAGAAGATTGATTATGTTAGCTAAAGCTGACGAGACTGTTACATTTAGTAAGGAACTAGCAGGACCTGGTATATATACTGAGACAGAACAAACTGTTATTGATGCTCGTTATTCATCAGAAGAGTACGCTAAGAATGTACAATCATATCCTATTGAAACATCTATTCTTCGTGAAGAAGTAAATAGGCGTGTATATGATATGTTAAGGAATGACGCGCCATTCCAGAACTCTGTACGTGAAATATTCAATGCAGCTAATGAGTACTACAGAGAGGGAAGAATGCAAGGCTTCTATGATAAGAAGATGTTAGGTCTTCGTGCTATGGATGACTTTGTTAAAGAAGCTCTTACAAATGAATACTTCCGAGATTTTCTACATGAAGTTAGGTTTGAATCTACGGGTAGATCAGCATGGGGTGAATTTATAAGTAAGATAGTTGATGACTTATCTGTTACTGTAGGAGACTTTAGTGATACAGCTCTTAATGCTGTTATCAATGTTGTTACAACTAAGATAGATTCTAATTACTCTAAAGCACAAGCACAAGCTTCTGGTAGAACAGTAACTGAAGAAGAAGTTGTTAACCCACGTGAACTTTCCATTGAAGAAATAGAACTGCGTCATCCAGGATTAGTAGATGAGCTAATCAAACTTTATCAAGATTATAATGCAATCTTTGCTGAAATTGGTGATACTGCTAAAATGTTGGATCCTGACTATGCATCTAAAACTCCTGAAGAAATTAAGAACTCTCCTCAGTTTAGAGAGTATGTAAGAACAAATGTTAGTGAGAATCTAAGAAATGCATTTGATAAATACTTTAGAAAAGAGGCAGAGGTACGTACTATTAATCGACGTCCAGGTATAAAACAGACAATAACTGAAACAGATCAAACTCAACTCTTTATAGAAGAAAGAAATAAGTTGATGGCTTTAGGTTATACTGAAGATGAGATTAATGATATGACTGTACTTGAAGGTCTTAATATCATTAATCAGGGAGAAACAAAAGCTGAAACAGCTGAACGTCTTGAGCGTGAAAGAAATGAACTTGCTGAAGATAGAGAAGCTGCTAGACAGGAAGTACGTGATCAGATAAATGATATTGAAGATATAAATGAATGGAAAGCAGTAGAAGCTGAACTTATTGCCAAGCTAAGTCAGAATGCAGAGTTCAGAACTAGAACAGGTTTCAAAGCAGAAGAACTTACTGAACTTTTAAATAATAAGCGTCAAGAACTTGCATTTAAGACAGAATATGACGATATTAATGTAGGCGATACTGTTATCATTATGAACTTAGAAAAGGGTATACAAGGTACATATGAAGTATACGCAAAAGATAAAAAAGCTATATCTTTGAGAAACAGTAAAGGGTCAGAGTACACACTTAAACGTCGTACATTTAAAACTGACAATGCTAAACGTTATGTATTTAAATATTCTAAGGAAATGAATGAAGATGATTTGATGGTCAATCCTATAAGTCCTGAAGAGCAGACAATCTCTAATGATGATGTACGTGCTATTCAAAGTGTATCAGATGAGGACATTACAAACGCAATCAACAGAGGTAAGAAGAAAGATGCTGATTCTGCAAAAAATGATTTCCTTGATTCACTTGATGATATTTGTTGATAAATATTAAATGTTTAAGAGATGATATGTTCTTTAAGTAAGGATGATAAAAATTATTCCGTTTACGTTAAGCTCTATGAATACTTAGCTGCAGATTATAACCGCATCATGAAATCTCCTGACACATCTGTCAATGTAAATGACATGATGAAGCAGATGTATAATGATGTTGTAGGAAAGACAGGAGATCATGAATTAGGTGTACGCTTTGCTCGTATGGTTCCTACTGTTCTATATAATATATCTGCAAAGGATATTGAGAACATTGGAACAGCAATGTCTAAAGGGTTTGATCCTACAGCAACTGCGCGACTTGCAGCTATAGCTTTAGATCCTGTTACTGGTATTGAGTATGTAGAAAAAGAGTTAGGTGTATCTCGAAACATTATTGATGATGTCAATGATGCTGCTGAAGCAAAGCCTAAAAAAAAGCGTGGACGTAAAAAGAAAGAACCAACAGATCTACCTGGAGGAAAGGTGTCTCAAGATCAGCTTATACTTTTTGATGAAAATGGTAACCCTATAGTTGCAGATGTATCTGATGAGAAACCTGAAGAAGGCGTTGTTTATCCTGAAAAAGCATTTGAAGCAGTAGCTCCACATGCACTCAAGGATACTGACAACGAAGCTATCAGTATGGATCCTGCAAGCAAAGGATATAATGTTATTGATCCTGCTAAAAAATTCTTTTATACAGTTAAGCGTGCTATTGTTAGAATGCTTTCTGGTGGTAATAAAGGATCTGAAATTAATTATCCAGGAGTAGGTCCTCTGTATCTTAGAGCTCAGAGTAAAGATCTATTACCTGCAGATATGCTGCTTCCATCTACTACTCCTGTTGTATTGGTTGTAGTAGATCAATTTGGTAATCCTGTTAAATTCAATGATAATGCAGAGGTAGATACCAATGGTAAACCTGCATTCTACAATCTTCGTAATCCCTATGATATTGATGGTGCATATGAGAAGCAAAGAATAACAGCTATCCAAAACACACAGAAAGTATCTTTTGAAGTAGCAAAAGATATGATTATGAAGGAGCGTGCTATTGTAGAGAAGATTTTGGATTATGTATCAAAGGACATAAGTCATACTGTAGGTATGGAGATTGACGGAGGTACATTAGGTATCTTGGGTAATGCTCCTAATTATTATTTCTTATCAAGTGTTAACTTTCCTACTGATGCAGTGACTATTGACATCGTTAATGGTCAGTACTTTTTTAATTTACCTAGTATAAGTGAAGGTAATATCAGACTTAAGCAGATGACATTTGCTGAAAGACCTGAGCTTGTAGATATGCTTGCTGACTTCATGACAGAAGAAGTATACGCAATGGGGTTGAAGTTAGATAATAAGTCTAAGAAAAATATTCTAGAGAGATACGTAATGCTTAACTCTAATACAATATCTATGCTGGATCGAGGTCCTCGTATCATGGGTGAAGTATTAGATCTTTCTACACCAGAAGCACGTCAAGTTGCTAAGCAAAAAATTAAAGATGCGTTTAATTCACTTATGCCATTTGGTAAACCACTTACCAATGCACAAGTAAATGAACGTAAATCTCAGGGAGCTAAGATTGTAACATCTGCAACAGGAGCAAATCGTGGTGACATTTTAGCTATTCAAGATCAGGGCACTGGAGAAACTACATATCGTGTACTTGGTTACATGACTCTTAATATCACACAGGAAGGTCAGAATAACGGTACACACTTCTCATTGTCTCCTCGTGAAGGTGGTGGATTGAATCAGGTAATTATACCTAATGGCTACTTCAATAGTTATATTAAGGATAACTTTATGATTGATAAGCTTCTTAATGCTGACAATCAGATTATTTCTCTTAATGCATATTTTACTTTCTCTCCTTTAGCTAGTGAGACATCTAAGATTGATAAAGTTAATGATAAGAAAGAAGAAGACGAAGTTGATGAATTTACAAAAGCATTAATTGAACAACGTAAAAGAGTTCAAGAAGCATTTGACGCATTACCTGAATCTACTAAGCAAGCTATTGAAATATTCAATGAAGCAGATGCTACAATGCCAAGAAATGGTGTAGCATTTAGCTTACATGTTGTTAAAACATTTAAGAATAGACTTCAAAA
>Ga0315904_10001641_pt1 | contig 35497 bp, 36 predicted proteins | sample LakEriMetagenome_6_FD_203529 | JGI IMG/M metagenome (GOLD analysis project Ga0315904, IMG submission 203529) | Freshwater fungal communities from buoy surface, Lake Erie, Ohio, United States - Buoy 12 MA120 | ecosystem: Environmental > Aquatic > Freshwater > Lake | place: USA: Lake Erie, Ohio...
GGCAACCCCGAACGCTGAGCGATCAAACCCGAGCACCGAGCGCGCGCGCAACCCCGTAGGTTCAAACTCCAACGCTGATCGATGCCGGAAGCCAGACCGCTGATCGGGGGCGGTGCTGGTGGCTGTTTTTCGCCTGCCTCCTGGAGGACGACGGGATGGCTGATCTCCGGCGAGCAGGGGCTGGGGTACGTTGCATCGATGGATCGCCTTCCGCTTCTGGAAACCACATCGTCGGGGGGAATGGCCTATGGAGCGACTGATCTGGACAGATCAGGCCGTCTGCTTTCGAGCGAAACAAAACGAGCACCGTCGGACCTGTCGATGCAATGGGAGTGCCGAAGAACCCCAGGGGCAGTTCACACCTGAGCGATTGTGCTAGGAGGCTCGGTGCTGTTGCTTGCACCCGTCTCGCCCGTCCCTGCGGTGCAACGGCAGGGACGTCTTTTCAGGCTGGGGCAGCAGGTGTTACCCCCAGGTGTTGAAGTCCCGGATCACTGGGTACGGTCCTGGATCCTGCTCTGGATTGCCGTCACGTTGACTGAACAGGACCTGCATCCCCGCCGCGTGGGCGGCGTCCAGTTCGGCTTTGACATCACTGATGAACTGGATGGATCCTGGATCGCAGCCCAGTTGTGTAGCGATTATGCGATAGCTCGAAGCTTCCCGTTTGGGCCCCGTTCGCGTATCGAACCAGGATCTGAAGCATGGCCTCAGGTCGCCGGCCGTTGTATGGGCATAGAGCAGTTTCTGGGCAGCAATGGATCCTGATGAATACACGGCAAGGCCGATCCCTGCTGCTTGCCACCGAAGCAGGGCCTGAGGGACATCGGCAAACAGTGGCGCCTGCAGATCCCCTGAGGCATATCCATGCTCCCAGACCATCCCCTGCAGCTCCTTGAGGGCCGGCAGTTTGCGATCTGCTTTGATCAGCCACCGCAGGTAGACCAGGCATCTCAGCTGCAGAGGACTGTTTCCGTTCTGGAGGAGCAGTTCATTCGCCTGCGGATCAGGATCACTGGACCAGGCCTCCTCCACCTCGTGCAGCAGCGCTTGCACGCTGGGATCGTCGCCGCAGTTCGCGATCAGATTCTCCAGGTTGCGGCTGGCGTAGGGAAACAGGGTTTCGGAGACGAACGTCACCGGGCAGGTTGTGCCCTCGATGTCGAGCAGCACCCAGGACACCCCCGGTGGCGGCGGCTGTGTCGCATCCGACTGTTCCTGTTCACGCCCACCCACAGAGATGACATCAGCAGTGGACGACGTTCCTGGCTCTTCCGTGGCCGGGCTTGAGTGTTCGCCGCCGGGATCAGCCTGGCAAGCGCGCGCGCCGCTGGTTGTCAGGTGCGCCGACACTTCAGGTCTGGTGGTGCTGGAGTCCCGTGTGGGGATGGCTGTTGTGATCGTGCAGCTCAGGAGTTGTGTCCAGGAGCGTTCTCCCTGGCTTCGCGCCTGCCAGCCTGCAGCCCCCCGGGCGCTGGCGCTCGGCGGGGCAACAGTGGCTCTGGACATTGTCGTTTCCGGCTCCTTGTCGTGGCCTCGGTGGGTTCCGTTCATGGTTCCTTGCCTGTGAGGGACCGAAGCAGCAGGCGCCGCCAGTGCTGTTCCAGCAGAAACTCCAGGATTTCGAGATGGCGCATCGCCATGGGCAGATCCCTGCCCCACGCATACAGCCCATGACCTGCCACCAGAAGACCATGCGGTGCCGTTGGGAGCAGGGGTCCGGCCCGCCGGCTCAGGGCCTCCAGATCCTGGTCGTTGGCCAGCACCGGCAGCTGGACTGTGGTGGCGTGGGTGTTGATGCCTTCCAGACCTTTCAGCATCTCCAGATCACGCAGCGCCAGCTGGCCGACAGCCTCAGGGTCGTCTCCGGCCGGTCCGTAGTGGCTGGATAGCAGGGTGCCGCTCTGGGAATGGGTGTGCAACACGGCCCCCGCGCCGCAGGCGTCGACGATGGTCAGATGCAACCGGGTTTCGGCGCTGGCACGGCCACGCCCGCTGACCACCCGCCCCCGCCTGTCGACCTCGATCAGATCCGCGGCCGCCACCTGTCCCTTATCGACACCGCTCGGGGCCATCAGCAGCCTGAGGGGGTTTCGGTTGAGCACCAGGCTGAAATTGCCGCCGGTGCCATCGCACCAACCCCGTTGGTGGATGCTGGCCATGCAGGCGGAGAGGGTCTGGCCCGCTGCGGCGTTGTGATCCGCAGGGTTCGATGGCGACTCCACTGGCTTCGAGGCTGGACTCACGGCTGACAGGTGGGGCACCAGTGGGTGCTGCGTCCCCCCAGTCTCTCGCGTCGGATCGCCGTGCCGCAGCGGCGACAGGGTTGGCCGGTGCGGCGATAGACCCAGGCCTGGCCCCCGTAATTGCCGTTGGTTCCGCTCAGATCGCGGAAGTCGCTGAAGGTGGTGCCGCCTGCCCCGATGCTGGTGCGCAGCACGGTCACCAGGGCCTCATGCAGGGCGCTGAGCTGGGCCGGCTTCAACCGGCCTGCGGGGGTGAAGGGGGCGATGCTGGCGGCGAACAGCGACTCATCGGCGTAGATGTTGCCGACACCGGCGACCAGCGCCTGATCCAGCAGGGCCGTCTTGATCGGTCGGAGGGAACCCCGCAGCCGGCGCGCCAGGTGCTCGGCGCCAAAGTCGGCTTCCAGCGGTTCGGGGCCCAGCCGCGCCAGCCCGGTCATGACCTCGGCATCGGCGACGCCGGGGGGAATCCACCACATCTGACCAAAGCTGCGGGTGTCGACGAACCGCAGTTCAGGCCCCGCGCCCGTGTACAGGCGCACGCGTGTGTGGCTGCAGGCTGGGGTGGGCTGCTCCAGCCAGAGGAACTGGCCGGTCATGCGCAGATGCACCCCCCACTTTCCGGCACTGCTCCCGTCGGGATGGTGCAACTGGGCGAGCAGATACTTACCGCGACGTTGCCAGTGCCCGACCCGGCTGCCCTCCAGGGCCAGGCGGAACAGCTCGGGATCGGGCGGAGCGGCGATGGCGCGGGAGCGAAGTACCTCGACGCGCTGCAAAACGGCGCCGCTGACCTGGCATTCCAGGCCGCGGCGCACGGTTTCGACTTCCGGGAGTTCAGGCACTGGGCCCAGGGGCCGCGGATCAGGCCTTCTCGAGCTCGGCTTCCGAGAAATTGTTGGTGTTGATGCCGCCTTCCGAGCCGCTGAAGCCGTTGTAGTTCACCTTCTCGAAGCGCACCACCACCGGGTAACGGATGCCGGAGGTGTCGATCGAGGCCACCGTGCCGACTTCGTTGAACCAGTAGGACTCGGGACGCTTGATGCGCACTTTGTCGCCGCGGGAGATGGCCATCGCTGCGCTTGGGTTTCGGGTGGCTTTCAGGGAGACCATACCCTCGCTGCGGCAGGGCCATGCCTCGGGTGTCACGATTCGTCGCCGGGTCGCGTGGCAGCATCCAGGACCCACCTGCCGGTCCGCCGATGGCTGTCCCCGAGCCCCCCGTGCTCAGCCTCGACCTCCCCGATCCGGAGCGGGATGACATCAGCACGATGGAGTTCCTGGCCCGCCTCGACGAGGCCTGGGCGGTGTGCGACCGCTTCGACCTGCAGACCGAGATCTGGCGCGGTCGCATCCTGTGCGCCGTGCGCGATCGCGAGAAGCGCGGCGGCGAGGGCCGGGGCACGGGCTTTCTGCAGTGGCTGCGGGAGCGGGAGATCAGCAAGACCCGGGCCTACACCCTGATCCAGCTGGCGGAATCGGCTGAGTCGCTCGTGGGCGAGGGGTTGCTGGAGCAGGACAGTGTCAACAACTTTTCCAAGCGCGCCTTTCTGGAGACGGCCCAGGCGCTGCCGGAGGTGCAGCAGATGATCAGCGAGGCCGCCAACGAGGGCCAGCAGATCACGCGTACCCAGGTCCGTCGCCTGTCGGATGAGTTCACCGCGGCGACCAGCCCTCTGCTGCCGGAGGAGATCCGCCAGCGCACCGCCGAGAACCTGCTGCCGCCCCGGGCGGTCGCGCCGCTGGTGCGGGAGCTGGCCAAGCTGCCCGAAACCCAGCAGGACGACCTGCGTCGGGTCCTCCGGGACGAGCCCGAGCTCGAGCGGGTGCGCGATGTCACCCTCACCGCCCGCTGGTTGAGCCGCACCTCCGAGGCCGGCATCGCCGTGCGCGCCTTCCAGCAGGGCAACCTCGATCTGGAGAAGGCGATCCAGGAGGCCCAGCGCCTCGACGCCCTCGGGATCCTGTCGGATGCCGTGTATCAGGCCCAGCAGCTGGAAAGTGCCGTCGTCAAGCTGCACACGAGCTGGCGGCGGCTCGGCGGGCTGCAGGAGCGGCTCTGGGTGGAGAGCGGCAGCAGCACGCCCCATCTGCGCGAGCTGATCACGGCCCTGCAGACCCTCAGCGGCTCCACGATGCGGGTGTCGCTGGGGGAGCTGGCCGGCGGCAAGCGGGTGCGTCTGCAACTGGTGGAGGAATCCCCCGAGCAGCTGCAGGCCCCGCCCAGCCCCTGAGGCGCCAGGGACGGCTGTCTCCACGGATTGCCGCTGATCACTCCAGATCTGGTGGGGGGTATCGTCGATCGACGCCATCACTGGGGTGAAGGAGGTGGATGATCCGCTACGGCAGGCCCTGCTCCGCCACTTCGGCTGGCCCGATTTCCGCCCCGGGCAACGGCCCGTGGTGGAGGCCCTGCTGGAGGGCCGCGACTGCCTGGCGGTTCTGCCCACCGGCGCCGGCAAATCCCTCTGCTACCAGCTGCCGGCCCTGATCCGCGAAGGGCTGGTGCTGGTGATCTCGCCCCTGGTGGCCCTGATGCAGGATCAGGTGCACCAGCTGCAGCGGCGCGGCATCCCTGCTGCCTGTCTGCATCGGGGCCTCGATCCGATGGAGGCCGCCCAGCTGCGCCGCCGTCTCGGCGACGACCGCTTGCGTCTGCTTTACCTGGCCCCTGAGCGTCTGCAGGTCGAGGCCACGCGACGGCTGCTGGAGGAGCTGCTCGATTCCGGCCGCCTGGTGGCTCTGGCGGTGGACGAGGCCCATTGCATCAGCGCCTGGGGCCACGACTTCCGGCCCGATTACCGGCGCCTCGGTCAGTTGCGTGCCCTCTGCCCCGGCGTCCCGCTGGTGGCCCTGAGCGCCACCGCCGCTCCCCAGGTGCGGGCGGACATCATCCGGTTGCTGCAGCTGCGGCGGCCGCTGCTGCAGGTGCGCTCCGCTCGCCGCACCAACCTCTCGTACACGATGTGTCGGCGTCCGGAGGATCCTCTGCCCCTGGTGCTGGAGGCCGTGGCCGACGCCCGTGGGGCGGTGCTGATCTACGCCCGCACCCGCCGCTCAGTGGAGGAGTGGGCGGGGCGGCTCTCGGCTGCCGGGGTCGAGGCGATCGCATATCACGCCGGCATGGATCCGGCCAGTCGCCAGCTGGCCCTCGCCCATTTTCAGGAGCACCCCTCGCCGGTGCTGGTGGCCACGGTGGCCTTCGGCATGGGGGTGGACCGGCCGGACGTAGGCCTGGTGCTGCACCTCGATCTGCCGGCCAGCGCCGAGGGGTATCTGCAGGAGTCGGGGCGTGCGGGGCGGGATGGTCAGCCCGCCCGTTGCCTGGTGCTGTTCGATCCCGCCGACCGGGTCAGCCTGGGCTGGGCGATCCGCTCATCGCCCCTGCCGGTGCAGGAGGCCGAGCGCCATCGGGAGCGCGAGCGGCGTGAGCTGGCCCAGCGCCAGCTGCGGCGCATCGAGGCGGTGGCGGAAGGGGAGGGGTGCCGCGAGCAGGCGCTGCTGCTGACCGTCGGTGAACTCGTGGCCCCCTGTGGCCGCTGCGACAACTGCCTGCGCTCACCGCGGCGGCGCGACTGGTCGGCCGAGGTGGCCCGGGTGCTGGAGGCGGTGCAGGAGCACGATGGGCGGGATCTGCGCAGCCTGAGCGAGCTGCTCAGCACCGCCCGAGACTCACCGGAGGAATCGTGGGGGTGGTTGGCCCGCCGCCTGGTGCAGGAGGAGCTGGTGCGCGAAAGCGACGACGGGGCCCAGCGGCTGTGGCTGCGCTCCAGCGGTCGTCGCTATCTGCAGTCTCCCTGGCCCCTGCACTGGGCGGCCTGAGGCCCTTCAGCTGCGGTTCTTGCAGAGGTCGGTCACCAGCTGGCGCTCGAAATCGGCCACCGGATCATCCCAGGTGCGCCACTGCCCTTCCTGGGTGGTGGCGTTGAGCTTGCGGGCGCTGCAGTTGATCGCCAGGTAGATGGACTGCCCCTTGCTGTTGAGGCTGGGGGTCACCAGGCTTCCGCCCATCGGTTGCCAGTTGGCCCAGTCCACCTGCAGGGGGCCGTAGGTGCGCCATTCGGTGCGGCTGGCCGTTGTCGCCGTCGCGGTGGTCGTCGCCGCTGCAGGTGTGCCGGCGGTGGGGCGGGTGCCGGTGGCTGCCGGGGTGGTTGTGCTGCGCGCCGGGTTGGTCGTGGTGGGGGTGGTGCTGGCCCGGGCCACGGCCGGAGAGACAGTGGCCCGCGGGGTGACGGTCGCCGTCGGTGTGGTGCCGGCGCTCGGCTGGGGGCGCGGGCGGGGTGCCGGAGCGGCTGCTGCGCTGGCGGCCGGGCTGCCCTGCAGCTTCAGGCGCATGCCGGCTTCCACGTGGTCTGGATCGCTCAGGTCGTTGATCGCCACCAGCCGGCTGAGGGGAACGCCGTAGCCATCGGCGATGCCCGACAGGCTTTCGCCGGCCCGGACCACATGCACCCGGGCCGAGCGGTCGTAGCGGGGGGCCGCCGCAACGGTCGAACCGGTGTTGGTCCCGGAGAGACGCAGGGTCTGGCCCACCTCGACATGATCCGGATCCTGGATCCCGTTGATCCGCATCAGGGTCGCGAGGCTGATGTTGTTGCGCTCGGCGATTTCCGAAAGGGTCTCCCCGTCACGCACCTTGACCGTTCCCGCTGCCGTTGCCCCGCTGCCGCCCGTGCCACCCCCAGCGCCTGGGATGGTGAGCCGCATTCCCGCCTCGACATGGTCGGGATCGCTGATTCCGTTGAGCTGCATCAGCCGCGACAGGCTCACGCCGTGCTGTTCGGCGATCTCAGAGAGGGTCTGGCCGGAACGCACGGTGACCTGCCCGGCCAGCACCGGCAGGGGCAGCACCAGGGCCAGGGCCAGGGGTAGGAGGGTGCGGCGCATGGGGGGCGGGGGGATCGGGATGCTGGCGGCACCTTAAGGAACCGATCCGGCCTCGCCCAGTCCCCCTGCCGCACTTCAGCCCATCAGGCGCTGCAGCCAGGCCAGTCGGCCGCCGTAGGGCGGGTAGCGCACCGGCAGGTCGAGCCAGGTGGGGTGGTCGAGCACGCTGCGGGGCTGGCTGAAGGTGCGGAAGCCGGTTTCGCCGTGATAGGCGCCCATGCCGCTCTCTCCCACACCGCCGAAGGGCAGGCCCGGTGCCGCCGCCTGGAGGATCACGTCGTCGAACACGACGCTGCCCGAGCGGCTGCCCCTGAGCAGCTGGCGGCGCTCCGCCGCCGATCCGCCGAACAGGTAGATCGCCAGGGGGCTGGGCCGGAGGCGGATCTGGGCGAGAGCCGCCTCGAGGCTCGTCACCGTCAGCACCGGTAGCAGCGGCCCGAACAGCTCCTCCTGCATCAGGGGGTCCCGCTCCGGCTGGTCGACCTGGATCACGGTGGGCTCGATGCGGCGGTTGGCTCGATCGCTGCGTCCCCCCAGCAGGATGCGCCCTTCCTGGCGGGGGGCCTGCAGCAGGCTCTCCAGGCGGTCGAACTGGCGCTCATCGACGATCTGCGCCAGGTCGGGGGAGGCCAGGGGATCGTCGCCGTAGAGGCGCCGGCATTCCCGGGCCATCGCCTCGATCAGGGGCCCGCGGATGCCCGGTTGCACCAGCAGGTGATCGGGAGCGATGCAGGTCTGGCCGGCGTTGATTCCCTTGCCCCACACCAGCCGGCGTGCGCTGGCCTGCAGGTCAGCCGCGTCGAGGACGATCGCCGGGCTCTTGCCGCCCAGTTCCAGGGTCACCGGCGTCAGATGGCGGGCGGCGGCCGCCATCACCAGGCGCCCCACCCGGCTGCCGCCGGTGAAGAAGATGTGGTCGAAGCGCTCCTCGAGCAGGCGCGCTCCCACTGCCGCATCCCCCTGCACCACCTGCACCACCGTCGGCTCGAACCGGTCCTGCACCAGTTCGGCGATCAGCTCGGCGGTGTGCGGCGCCAGTTCGGAGGGTTTGAGCACGGCGGTGTTTCCGGCCGCCAGGGCACTCACCAGGGGGCGCAGGCAGAGCTGGAAGGGGTAGTTCCAGGGGCCGATGATCAGCACGCAGCCGAGGGGATCGGCATGGACCGCTGCACGGCCGGGCAGCAGCCAGGCGGGCAGGGGCGCCGCGCGCGGTCGCAGCCAGCGGGCGAGATGGCGGCGGGTGTGGCGCAGCTCGTGCTGCACGCTCTGCCACTCCATCCAGGCCTCCACCGGCGGTTTGCCCAGGTCGGCGGCGAGGGCCTGCAGCAGCGGCTCTCTGGCCTGCTCCAGCAGGGCGCCCAGTCGCTCCAGCTGCTGGAGGCGCCAGGCCAGGGGGCGCGTCTCGCCGGTATGCACCGGTTCGCGCATGGTTTCGATGCCCGGAGCCAGGAACGGGGCTGGGCCGCTGGAGGACAGCGGTGAGGTCACGGTCAGGGGGCGGGGGCGGCCTCCAGGTTGTCAGAGCCGACTGAGCCGCAGCCCTGCTGGAAGGCCGCACGGCGGAGTTCGTCGAGGGCGGGGGCGCTGGGGCCCTCAAAGGCGAACAGCAGGGCGGTGACCAGGGCTCCATCCCGCTGCTCCATCGCCCGCTGCACGGCCTGCTGCCAGCGGCCGCCGTCCTGGCCGAGACCCTGGAGCAGCGCTGTGTTGCGGACCAGTTCCGGGGACCCGGCCGCCTCCAGCTGGACCGTGGCGAAGCTGCCGCGGGGGGTACCGGCGGGTCGCAGCCGCAGCAGCATCCGCTCGCCGGGCCGCAGCGGGGGCAGCGGCCAGGGCTGGGGTCCCTGCAGGGGCTCCAGCAGCGGGGCTTCGCGGCGCCACAGCACGCGGCCGTCCTGTTCCAGGACGATCTCGGCCAGAGGATCGGCGGCGAAGATCGTGGGCCTGGCCAGGGGCACCCGGGCCCGCACCGGCCCCTGGCCGGACTGGTCCCCGCCGTGGGGAGTCAGCAGGCAGACGTGCGGTTCGTCGTCGGCGGGGCTGGCCGGTAGGGCGAGGACCAGCGGCAGGATCCCGGCGATCAGCGTGCACCGGCGGGGTCGGCGGAGCATGGGGGATGCCGGGCGGGAACCCCAGGGTTGGGAGATAAGCCCTTGACGAGACTTGAACTCGTGACCTCTCCCTTACCAAGGGAGTGCTCTACCGCTGAGCTACAAGGGCGTGTGGAAGGTGGGCCGGGTTGGATTTGAACCAACGTAGGCAGAGCCAGCGGATTTACAGTCCGCCCCCATTAACCACTCGGGCACCGACCCGAACCACACCCCAAGAACTTACCAGCTGACCCTCCCCCTCCCTGGCGAACTGCGGCCGATCGGCGAGCGTCGGCGGCCCTGCCTCCGCCCGCCCCTGCCAGTCGCCCGCCCCTGGCCCCCGGTGGCAGCTTGCCTCAGACGGCTCCTGCCTACGATCAACCCGCTGCTGAGCTCTCCCGGCCCCCCATGCGCGTGTTGCTGCTCAACGGGCCGAACCTCAATCTGCTGGGCCTGCGCGAGCCCGGCCTGTACGGCGCCGACACCCTGGAGGCGATCGAAGCCGACCTGCGTCATCAGGCCGATGTCATGGGGGTGGCGCTGGAGACCTTCCAGAGCAATCACGAGGGTGCCCTGATCGATCGCATCCATGCTGCTCGCGGCGAAGCCGACGGGATCCTGATCAATGCCGGGGCCTACACCCACACCTCGATCGCCCTGCGCGATGCCCTGCTGGGTGTGGCCATCCCCTTCGTGGAGCTGCATCTGAGCAACGTTCACGCCCGCGAACCGTTCCGCCATCACTCGCTGCTGGCCGACAAGGCCCTCGGGGTGATCTGCGGCTTCGGGCCAGCGAGCTATGCCCTGGCCCTCGAGGGGCTGGTGGGCCGGCTGCGGGCCAGCGCCGGGGGGGCGCCATGAGCGATCCGCCCACCGGGGAGACGGGCGTGGAGGTGGCTGCGATCACCCGGGTGAAGTGGCTGGCCGCCCCCACCAGCGGCAGCTGGCTGGAGCAGGCGACTGCACGGCCGGATCGCGTGCTGATCGACCACGCCCACTGCGAGCGCAAGGCCGCCGGGGTGGCCCTGCAGCTGATGTTCCGCTACCCGGCCGATGCCGCCCTGGCGGCGGCCCTCAGCCCCCTGGCCCGGGAGGAGCTGGAGCACTTCGAGCGGGTGGTGGGGCTGCTGGAGTGCCGCGGCATCCGCCTGTGCCCGCTGCAGGCCCCGGGCTATGGGGCCACCCTTGCGGCGGCGGTGCGGCGGCAGGAGCCCGGGCGGATGCTCGACGCGTTTTTGGTGGCGGGGCTGATCGAGGCCCGCAGCCATGAGCGCATGGCGCTGCTGGCGGCCCACAGCCCGGATCCGGAGTTGCGGCAGCTCTACGGCGACCTGCTGGCCAGCGAGGCCCGCCATTTCGGCCTCTACTGGCTGCTGGCCGAAGGGCGCTTCGGGCGCGAGGCCACGGTGGAGCGGTTGCAGGAGCTGGCGGCGGTGGAGGTCCAGGCCCTGACTGGGGAGTTGCCGGCTGCCGATGCGGTGCGCATGCACTCGGTGGGGGTGGAGCTCGGGTGGGGCTCAGGGTGAGGCCGTGGCTTCGGAGGTGATGGCGAGGGTGTGGCCCTTGTCCACCAGGTTGTAGAGACGGAGCCGTTCTCTGCCGTGGGGATAATTCGGTTGGTGCAGGATGAAGAGCAGGCGGTCATCGAAGCTTTTGAAGATCATGCCGTGTCCGCCATCACTGCGGTAGATCTCCCGCTGGCTGACCCAGGGGCCCTCAACCCGTCCTGACTGGGATTCGGTGAGCATGACGACATAGCCAACGCCCGGAAGAATGGTGGACCAGGTCATGAACAGCTTGCCGCTGCGGGTGCTTCTGTAGAGGTAGGGCCCATCCGTGACCTTGGGAGCCTTGGGATCGGGGTTGCTGCCGGGGGCGACGGATCCTTTGAACAGCACCTTCCGTCTGCCGATTGGCTTTGTCAAGTCATCGCTGAGCCGAACGAGTTCGATCGTGCCGTCGATCCAATCCACCCATTCACTGGAATACACCAAGTAGGGTTTGTCATCCTGGATGAACAGGGTTCCATCAATCGCCAGCTGATCCCTGGGAGTGGCCGGTGCATCGCTGATCGGCCTGAATGGGCCCAGGGGTGAGCTGGCGCGGAACACGTAGGTGCCACGTTCCCGCGGCAGCACGCTGTTGTCGTGATACGACCTTTTGTTGTCAGCCCGCCGGCTGCGGCTGGTCAGGCTGGCGAAGAGGTAGTAGGCGTTTCGGTATGGATGCATTTCGGGGGCCCAGACCATCTGCACATCGGCCTCGCGGGGCAGAATCAGCACGGGCTTGGGGCCGCTCCAGGTGATCAGGTCTTTGCTGGTGTAGACCTCGACTCCGCGATAACCGCTGTTGGCGCGGTTGCCGGACTGGGCATACAGGTAATAGGTCCTGGTCTTCGGGTCCGGATAGATGAAGGGATCGCGGATCGTGATCGCGTTGCTTTTCAGCGGCTGCCCCAGGCCGGCCACGGGGCTCAGCCACAGGGCCGCCAGCGCGAGGCTGGCCTGGAGGATTCGGCAGGGTCTGCGCCTGCCCAGCCAGGAGGGGATTCCCGCGCGCCAGCGGCGAAGCGAACTGCCTTTGTTGCTGCGTCCGCCCATCGGATGCCGGTCGATCCTGATCGCACGCTAGCGAGACCCTTGCGGAAACAACCTTCGACCTCCGCGACAACCGGGCCTGGCTGTTGAGCGGCTGCGAGGGCTGTGCCGGTCGGATCTCAGGGGGTGCCCGGGAGTGGCGATGTGATCGTCAGGGTGTCACCGTTGTCCTCCAGGTTGTAGAGACGCAGGCGCTCTGTTCCGTGGTTCGGTTTGTGGAGGGCGAGCAGCAGGCGCCCATCAAAGGTCCGAAAGATCATCGCGTGCCCACCATCCTCTTGATGGATCACCCGTTGTTGGATCCAGGGGCCGTTGATGCGTCCCGATTTGGATTCGGCAAGAATGACCACATAGCCTCCATGGGGTGTCAGCGTCGACCAGGTCATGAAGAGTTTGCCGCTTTTGGGGCTCCGGTAGAGAAACGGTGCATCCGTGACTTTGTCGTGCTTGAGATTGGGTTTGCTGGTGGGGGCAGCGGACGCCTTGAACAGCAGTTGCGGTTTGCCGACTGGAGCGGAGAGGTCCGGCTTGAGTCGGAGAACGTTGATGGTGCCGTCGATCACCTGAATCCATTCATGGGCGAACACCATGGTCGGAGATCCGTTCTCAACAAACAGGGTCCCATCAAGGGACATCCAGGCTTCCGGCGTTACGGGGCCGGAACTCACCGACCGGAACGGGCCCAGGGGTGATGTCGCGCGAAAGACATAGACGCCGCGTTGCAGTGGCTGGGGCCGGTTCGCGCCGGCGGGAGGTTTGCTCTGCGGCGGATCGCGGGTGGTCAGGGTCACCAGCAGGTAGTAGTGGCCTCGATAGGCATGGACTTCCGGCGCCCAGACCATGACCACGTTGCTCTGCTTCGGCAGAGACAGAACAGGTTGCGGTCCGCTCCAGTTGACCAGATCCTTGCTGCTGTAAACCTCGACGCCGCGATAGCCGCTGTTCTTGCGGTTCCCGGACTGGGCGTAGAGGTAATAGGTTCTGCTCCTGGGATCCGGATGGATGAAGGGGTCGCGGATCCGGAACTCAGAGGCTTTCAGTGTCTGGGCCAGGCCGGCCATCGGGCTCAGCCAGAGGGCTGCCAGCAGCAGGGCCGCCCGGAGCTGGCCTGGCTTCAGCAGTCGTGTCACGCTCCAGTGCATCGTCGGGTCGGGGACATCACCTGCAGCGGATCGCTGACCCGGTGCCTGGCTGCCATCCCTGTAGCGTCACCAATCGGGGACGGGGCGTCAGGGGCAGGCAGCTGGCTTCAGTGTGCGAGCTTCGGTGTGCGGGCTTCGCTGCCAAGGTCTGACGGCAGTCCTGAGCCAAACCTATGCAGCGTCGCCCTGCCCGTCAATCGGCGCTGCCCCGATCGGAATCGCTGGGCGATCCGTCCTCGGCGGTTCTGCCGTTCAGGAACCGGTGCAGGCGCGTGTCCTCGCTCATCAGGTGATGCAGCAGCCAGACCTTCAGATAGCTGATCAGGGCGTCAAAATCGCCCAGCTTGAACTGTTGCAGCAGGGCATCACGGCGTTCGCCGAATTCCTGAAGCAGCTCCTGATGCCGTTGCCGGTGGCTCTCCAGATGGTCGTAGCGGATGTTGGCCATCACCAGTTCCTCGTGCAGGAAGTGGCGGTTGGTCTCCTCCCCCAGGTGGCTCAGGGCCAGGGCTGGATCCAGGTCTTCGGGGGCTTCGGACAGGGTGCGGGTGAGGCGGTTCAGCACATCGAACAGGTGGCGATGCTCGTCATCCACGGACACCACATCGGTGGAGTAGCTGCGTTTCCAGACCACCGGTTCATGGCGCGGCCCGCCCTGGTGCCCCAGGCTGCTGAGATCGAGGCCCTGCCCCCGCCGGCTCGCGAGCACCAGGTCGACGAAGGCCGGCAGGGGAAGGGCGCGGCTGATCAGATAGCCCTGGAAGGTTTCCGCCCCCAGATCCCGCAGGATCTTCGCCTGGTCGAGCGTTTCGACCCCCTCCACGACCACCCCGAGATCGAGCACATGCGACAGGGAGATGATCGCAGTAGTGATCAGCCGATCCTCCTCACTCTCGGCGATTCCCATCACGAATGAGCGATCGATCTTGAGGCGATCCAGGGGGAAGCGGCGGATGTAGGCGAGGCTGGAATAGCCCGTGCCGAAGTCATCGACGGCGATGCGGAATCCCGCCTCCCGTAGCTCCTGCAGGGCGTTGGCTGTGCCGACTTCTGAGTCCGCGATCAGCCGTTCGGTGATCTCAAGTTCCAGGACGGCCGCGGGCATCCCGGCCGCGGCGGCCTGTTGTCGCAGCTCTGCCGGCAGATCGGCGTGGAAGCCGGAGCCGGAGATGTTCAGGCTCAGGGGAAACCAGTCGCCCAGCTGCTGACGCAGGTCCCGGGCGGTGGCGATGGCGGCCTCGATCGACCAGCGGATGAAGGCACCCGCACAGGCGGGGTGCTCGAGCTGATCGATGAACTGGCCCGGCATCAGCAGCCCCCGTTGCGGGTGCTGCCAGCGCACCAGCAGCTCGCCGGCCTGGGCGACACCATCGGCGGCGCGCACCTGGGGTTCGATATAGAACACCAGTTCGCCCTGCTCCATCGCCCGCAGCAGCTCCTGGCGCAGCCCCTCGGACTCCAGCTCGGCCTGCAGCCTGTGCACGCCGCTGACGCCCGCCAGCTGATCGAGCCGCGCCGCCTCGAGAATCGCGGTGGCGCTCGGGGCCTCCGCACTCCAGCGGCACAGCCCCGTGTCCACGCTCACCCCGTCCGCCACCGCGGCCACGGCGGCGGCGATCGCGGCCTTCAACGCCGCGGCGCCCTCGGTGCGCTCAAGGGCTTCGGGGTGCAGCGAGAGCAGCTGCAGTTCGTCCACACTGCTGTGGGCCACCGTCGGGTCGAAACCCGGCACGGCCTGGCAGGTCGCCACGATCCGCTGCAGCAACGTCTGCAGCTGCGGCCGTGTCAGCTGATCCGCCTGCAGCGGCTTGAGGGTGATCAGCAAGCAGCAGCCCGGGGTGCCACTGGCCACCAGCTGCATCAGCTGCTGGTGGCCCCGGTTGCGGCTGAGGAAGCCGGTCTCCGGGTCGAACTCCTCGACGTAGTCCAGCTGATCGACGATGCGCCGGATCGCCGCGGGCTCCTGACGCAGCAGCAGGTATTCGCCGCGGTCCGGCGGCGGCAGGGCCACGGCTTTGAGCAGCACCCAGATCCGCAGCCCATCGGGCCGTTGGAGCTGGGCCGGGGCGAAGTCGGTACCGGGCTGGCTGGCGCGGGTCAGATCCACCCCCGGGAACACCTGTCCCACCCGCAGGGATGTCGCCCCCGCCGTGGTGCTGCGGCCCAGCAACGCGCCCAGGCGCTCATCCCCGACGATCAGTTCCCCGTCGCGGTTGACGACGACCACGATTTCGGCGCTGGCCCGCAGCAGAGCGGGCAGCCAGCGTCTGGATGAACGGGGCACCGATGCACTGGTCACCATCGTTGGTCCGGCTGATCTCCCAGGCCCGGATCCAGCATCGGCCGCTTCAGCCGTCCTGGCTAGCCGGGGGGCAACGGTTCGATGCCATCGAGCAGGGGGAAGCGCTCGGCGATCGGATCGCCGGTGAAGCGGGCGACCCAACCCTCCGGATTGTCGAAGAAGCGCAGCGCGCAGAAGCGGGGAGCCGGCCCCATGTCGAACCAGTGGCGGGTGCCGGCCGGCACTGCGATCCAGTCGTCGCTGGTGCACAGCACCTGCAGCACCTCACCCGGCAGATGCAGGCAGAACAGCCCCTGCCCATCGACGAAGAAACGCACCTCGTCCTCGGCGTGGGTGTGCTCCGCCAGGAACTTCCGGCGCAGGGATTCGCGCTCCGGGTGGTCGGGCGTCAGCCGGATGGCATCGACGGTGGGGTAGCGCCCCATGGCCTGCACCCGGGCCACCTCCTCGGCATAGGCCGCCAGGATCGTGGCCTGGTCCGCGTCCGCCGGCAGGCTGTGGCGGGCCGGCCAGCGCTGGAAGCCGATTCCCCGCTCCGCAAGCTCTGCGGCGATCCGCTCGGGATCGCTGGTGCGCAGACGCGGTTCGGGCGGCGCGGCGCTGCCTGCGGATGCACCGTCGGCGGTGGCACCGTCTGCCGTGGGGGCGGCGCCCGCGTCGGCATAGACCAGCAGCAGGCTCATCGGCCCTGTCTCCGGCAAAGGTGGCGACCTTGAAGCCTAGAAAGGGGAGGCTGCCCTGTGGCCATCGACCCTCTGATCCTGGATTGTCCGCCGTCGCCGCCGGGGCTGACCCTGATCGGGGTCGGGCCGGGGGATCCTGAGCTGCTCACCGTCGCGGCGGTGCGCGCCATCCGCGGGGCGGACACCGTGGCCTATCCCGTGGCCCGCGTCGGGGCTGAGGGCATGGCGGCCCGCATCGCTGCACCCTGGATCCACGCGGAGCAGGGCCGCCTGCCGCTCGTGTTCCCGATGGTGGAGGAGGCGGAGCCGCGTCGCCGGGCCTGGCTGGAGGCCGCGGACGCCCTGGCGGCGTCGGTGGCGGCGGGGGATGCCGTGGTGCTGCTGTGTGAGGGGGATGCCTCCCTCTACGCCAGTGCCTCCTATGCCCTGCTGGCCCTGGCCCGGCGCCATCCCGACTGCCCGCTGCGGGTGCTGCCCGGGATCACGGCGGTGGCGGCGGCCGCGGCGGCGGCCTCCAGCCAGGGCCTGCCCTGGCCGCTGGCCCTGCAGCAGGAAACCCTGCTGATCCGCCCCACCCCCGAGACGCCGGAGGCGCTGGAGGCTCTGCTGGATCGGGCCGCCGCTGAGGGCTGCGTGCTGGCCCTGCTCAAGCTCGGCCGGCGCTGGGCCTGGCTGCGGCCATTGCTGGAGCGGCGCGGACTGCTGGAGGCCAGCCTGTTCGCCCAGCGGGTCGGCTGGCCCGATCAGCTGCTGGCGCCCGCGTCCCGGGTGCCGGCCGCGGAGCAGCCCTACTTTTCGCTGCTGTTGATCCGTCAGCGCTGGCCGGAGGTGCTGCCCTGAGCCAAGGTCAGGGCAGATGCGTGCGCGGCGGCCCATGACGGCGATCGACTGGTTCGCCCTGCTCCATCCGGTGCTGATGATCCTGTTCGTCTACCCGGTGGTGGGCGCCACGATCCGGCTGGGGATCCTGGTGCGCGAGCGGCGCCTGGGCATCACCCATCAGCTGCCTGCGGTCGACGTGGAGCATCGCGACCACGGGGGCTGGGTCACCCTCGGCGTGGTGGTGGCGGTTCTGGTGGCCCTCGTGTGCTCCTTCCTCGGCCACGCCCTGGAGTCCGGCGGCCTCGCCGGCGGCGCGGCGCGCTCGGCCCTGCTGGCCCTGGCCTGCGCCGGCACCCTGATCGCCGCGCTGGCGCTGGTGCGGGTGAAACGGGCGGCGCTGCGGGCCAGCTTCGCCCTGCTCACCTGGGCGGGTCTGCTGGGTCTGGGGGCCCAGCCCGAAATCTGGCGCCTCTCCGACAATCCGTTCAGCGGCGCCTTCTGGAGTTCCCACTTCTGGAGCGGGGTGTTGCTCACCGGTTTGCTGCTGGCCACCCTGGCCGCCCGGCCGGAGATCAGCCGCCGGCCGGGCTGGCGGCGTCTGCACCTGGCCGCCAACCTGCTGGTGATGGTGCTGCTGGCGGTGCAGGCGATCACCGGCGGCCGCGATCTGCTGCAGATGCCGCTGAGCTGGCAGAAGCCGGCGATCCTGGCCTGTGACGCCCGGGTTAGGAGCTGCCCCCAGCCGCCGCTCTGAGCCGCTGGCCGGCGGGAGGCGGGCTGGTCCTGTCCGCTCAGGCCGGCGGCAGCCCGTCTCCGGCGCGATGCAGCAGCTCCAGGGCCTCCGCCGGGGTCGGTGCCCGCATCAGGGCGTGGCGCAGGCGGGGGGCACCCGCGAATCCCTGGCAGGTCCAGCTCAGATGCTTGCGGGCGATCAGCAGGCCGTGATCGCCACGGGCCGCCACCAGGGCCTGCAGGTGCTCGGCCGCCAGGGCGATGCGGGCGGCGGCATCGGGTTCGGGTGGGATGGGCCGGCCGCGCAGGGCGGCGTCGATCCGACCCACCAGCCAGGGGTGACCCATCGTGCCCCGGCCCACCATTACCCCCGCAGCGCCGGTCAGGGCCAGGCATTGCAAGGCCTCCTCCGGGCTGTGGATGTCGCCATTGGCGATCACCGGGATGGACAGGGCCCGCACCACCCGGCCGATGGCCGGCCAGTCGGCGCTGCCGCTGAATCCCTGCTCGCGGGTGCGGCCGTGCAGGGTCAGCAGTTGGGCTCCGGCCTCCTGCAGCGTGCGGGCGAAGCTGATCGGATCGGCGCTGCTGTGGCACCAGCCCAGCCGGGTCTTGACCGTGACCGGCACCTGCACCGCCCCGGCCACCGCCGCCACGATCCGGGCCGCCAGGTCGGGGTCGCGCAGCAGGCCGCTGCCGCCGCCCTTGCGTGCGATCTTGCGCACCGGGCAGCCCATGTTGATGTCGATCAGGAACGCACCGGCGGCCTCGGCCCGCCGGGCGGCTTCGGCGATGGCCTGCGGCCGGTGGTCGAACAGCTGCACGCCGATCGGTCCGCTCTCGCCCCCCAGTTCCTCCACCTTGATACGGCCGAAGCCCAGCTCCAGGCTGGTGGCGTTGACCATCTCGGTGAACAGCAGCGCCTCCGGAGCCCAGCGCCGCACCAGCCCTCGGAAGATGCGATCGCTCACCCCGGCCAGGGGCGACTGGAGCACACGGCAGTGCAGCCGGCGGGGAGTGCCGTTGCCGGGTAGCTCCAGCGGACCCGGGTCCGCTCCCCCCGGGGTGGGGGCGGCCGGCGGGGCGCCAGGGGCTGGCGCGGGGCGATCGCGATCGCGATCGTGGGCGTGGGAGTCGGCCGGGCTGCCGTGGCGACAGCCCGAGGCCTCGGTCAGGGGGGGCTGGGGGCCGGTGGGGGCCGATTGGCCGGCCGCAGCCGCGCTGGTGCCGCCCTGCGCTGCGCGGGCAGCTGGATCGGCGCACGCGGCCGTGGCGGCGGTCGGACTACGGGTCATCAGGAGCCCATTCTGGGCGTTGGTGCGCGCTCCCGAACCGTCCACTCACGGGCTGCTCGCACGCAGCACACCGCCGGCACACCGCCCGCTCAGGGCCTGCTCACGGCCCGCCCCGGCCCAGGGCGGTGCGGGTGGGGCCATGCTGAGCGCCTCCCGTCATCGTCAGGCCCCGATCCGACCGTGGACGCCTCCGCTTCTTCCGTGGTTCCCCATCCCCTGAGCCGTGCCCTGCTGGAGGCGGTGCTGGCCGATCGCACCAGCGACCGCTTCGTGTGTGAACTGATCTGGCCGCGCCTGGGTTATGGGCCCGATGGCTCCGGCACCTGGGGCGCCGGCCCGGCGACGGACGCGCTCTGGCGGGAGTCCTTCCCGACCGCCCCGCAGCTGATCGCCGAACGGCCGGCCAGCGTGGCCCTCACCCGCTCGATTCCCCGGGAGTACAAGCAGCTGCTCAAGGAGCAGCTGGGTTTCGCCGGCTATCGGATCGGGGAGCTCTATCCGCGCCGCACCCGCCGGGCCACGGCGGTGAACTGGCTGCTGGCCCATCTGGCGCAGCGCGGTGAAGCCCTGCCCGACACCGGCCCGCTGCCGCCCCTGCTGGCGGCGCCGGCCGATCCGGTGGCCGGCCACCCGGGTGATCCGCCGATCCTCTGACGGCAGGCGGTTGGCGGTTGACGCTTGGCAGGCAGGTTGCCGCTCGTGGCATGTGGCTTGTCGCAGGTCGCCGGCCGCGGCTCGCCGCAGCGTTCCATTGCTCCGTGCTCCGTGCTCCGTGCTCCGTGCCCGTTGGCGCCGGCGCTCCGGCATCAGCCCTGGAGGACGCGGCCCGGCTTGTAAGGTCAAATCAGAACAGTTGTTGCGATAAACGGTTGGCACTTCCGGTCGTGGCCGTCATCGGCCGCCCCAACGTGGGCAAGTCCACCCTGGTCAACCGCCTGTGCCGCAGCCGGGAGGCGATCGTTCACGATCAGCCCGGCGTCACCCGCGATCGCACCTACCAGGAGGGGTTCTGGGGGGATCGCCACTTCCGGGTGGTGGACACCGGCGGTCTGGTGTTCGATGACGACAGTGAGTTCCTGCCCGAGATCCGCGAGCAGGCCAATCTCGCCCTGGTTGAGGCCGCCGTGGCCGTGGTGGTGGTGGACGGCCAGCATGGGCTCACGGCGGCGGATGAATCGATCGCCGAGTGGCTTCGCAGCCAGACCGTGCCGGTGGTGCTGGCGGTGAACAAGTGCGAGTCGCCGGAGCAGGGTCTGGCGATGGCGGCCGAATTCTGGAGCCTCGGCCTGGGTGAGCCCCAGCCGATCTCGGCGATCCACGGGGCCGGCACCGGCGAACTGCTCGACCGGGTGGTGTCCTTCCTGCCCGCCGCCGCCGAAGAGGACGGGGAGGCGCCGATCCAGCTGGCGATCATCGGTCGTCCCAACGTCGGCAAGTCGAGCCTGCTCAACGCGATCTGCGGCGAGAACCGGGCGATCGTCAGCCCGATTCGCGGCACCACCCGCGACACGATCGACACCTCGATCGACCGGGAGGGGCTCAGCTGGCGGCTGCTCGACACCGCCGGCATCCGCCGCCGCCGCAGCGTCGATTACGGCCCGGAGTTCTTCGGCATCAACCGCAGCTTCAAGGCGATCGAACGCAGCGATGTCTGCGTGCTGGTGATCGACGCCCTCGATGGCGTCACCGAGCAGGATCAGCGGCTGGCCGGCCGGATCGAGGAGGACGGCCGCGCCTGCGTGGTGGTGGTCAACAAATGGGATGCGATCGAGAAGGATTCGCACACCATGCCGGCGATGGAGAAGGAGCTGCGCGCCAAGCTCTACTTCCTCGACTGGGCGCCGATGCTGTTCACCTCAGCCCTCTCTGGCCAGCGGGTCACGGCGATCTTCCCGCTGGCGAAGCTGGCGGTGGAGCAGCACCGCCGGCGCGTCAGCACCTCGGTGGTGAATGAGGTGCTGCAGGAGGCCCTGCGCTGGCGCACGCCGCCCACCACCCGCGGCGGCCGCCAGGGCCGTCTGTATTACGGCACCCAGGTGGCCAGCGGGCCGCCGAGCTTCACCCTGTTCGTCAACGATCCGAAGCTGTTCGGCGAGACTTACCGCCGCTACGTGGAGCGCCAGATCCGCGAGGGCCTCGGCTTCGAGGGAACGCCGATCCGCCTGTTCTGGCGTGGCAAGCAGCAGCGGGACGCGGAGCGCGATCTGGCCCGTCAGCAGTCGCGCGGTCGCTGATCGGCATGGACTGGCTGCGGCAGCTGCCCATCGGGCAGTACGTGGACGAGGGCGATGGAGGCCGCGGCAGCTGGCTGAAGCGCCTCGACCCCCGTCTGAAGTTCGCCTGGACCCTGGCCTTCCTGGTGACGCCGGTGCTCGCCGGGCCGATCTGGCGCCTGTCGCTGGTGGCCCTGTTGCTGCTGATCACCCTGGCCAGCGGCCTGCCGCTGCGGCTGTGGCGGCGGGGGGTGCCCCTGCTGCTGGCCCTGGCCCTGGCCGTGGGCTTGCTCGCCGCCCTGCTGCCCGCCGGTGTGGGCCGCCCCGGCACCCTGCAGCGCCCGCCTGAGGAGCTGCGGTTGGTTCCCGGGCCGGCCGGCAGCCCGGCCCCCGCCCGCGCCGGGCTGCCCTGGGAGCTGGTGCACTGGGGGCCCCTGTCCCTGGGGCCGTTGTCCCTGGGGCCCCTGGTGGTGACCCGCAAGTCGGCGGAGCTGGGCCTCAACGGCGGCACCCTGCTGTTCACTCTGATCCACAGCGCCAACCTGCTGCTGCTCACCACCACTCCGGAGGAACTGGTGTGGACGATCGGCTGGTTCCTGCGCCCCCTGGCGGCTCTGGGGCTGCCGATGGAGCGGCTGGGTTTCACCCTGCTGCTGGCGCTGCGTTTCCTGCCCCTGGTGCAGGAGGAGCTGCAGAACCTGCTGCGTTCGCTGGCCACGCGCTCCGTCGATCTCAAGGCCCTCGGCTGGAAGGCCGCCCTGGGTCTGGTGCTGGCGGTGGGGGAGCGGCTGTTGGCGAATGTGCTGCTGCGGGCGGAACAGGGGGCCGACGCCCTGCTGGCCCGGGGCGGTCGGTGGTTGCCGCCGGAGCGTCTGATCCGCCCCACCGGTGGCGGCGGGGCCCTGAGCGGCCTGGCGCTGCTGGCCCTCGTGCTGCTGCTGGGGCTGCGCTGGCAGGTCGGTGACCTTTAATGGCGACAGCCTGTAAGGCCACGTGAGCGCAGAGCGTTACCTCAATCACCCCACGTTCGGTCTGCTGTACAGGGTGGCACCGGTGGCCGACAGCCGGGATCTTTACGCCACCCTCTACGCCCAGCGCATCTTCTTTCTGGTCACCCTGCAGAACCGGGGCGCCGTGTTCGAGGTGATTCCCCAGATGGACGCCCGCCACTATGCCGAGCAGAATCTGGCCCGGGCCCGCCGCGAAGGGCCTGAAGTTCATGCCCGCTGGCGCCAGCTCTTCGACCAGACCTTCCTTTGACGCGGCAGCGATGAGCCAGCAGCAATGAGCCGGTCTGGAGCCCAGGACACGCTGGCCGGCCGCCTTCAGGATCTGCGCGCGCGCCTGCCCGAGGGCACCCATCTGCTGGCGGTCAGCAAGGGCCAGCCAGCCGCGGCGATCCGCGAGGCGGTGGCCCTGGGCCAGCGCAGCTTCGGCGAGAGCCGTCTGCAGGAGGCGATCGCCAAGCAGTCGGAACTGGCGGACCTGCAACCCCTCGACTGGCATTTCATCGGGCGTCTGCAGGCCAACAAAGCCCGGGGGATCGTGCGCCACTTCGGCACGATCCACTCGCTCGACAGCCTGGAGCTGGCCCGGCGTCTGGACCGGATCGCCGCCGAGGAGGGGCGCAGCCCGGCGGTGCTGCTGCAGGTGAAGCTGCGGGATGATCCGGCCAAGACCGGTTTCGCGCCGGAGGCGCTGCGGGCCGCGATGCCCGAGCTGCGCGATCTGCCGGCGATCCGGCTGGTGGGTCTGATGACGATCCTGCCCCTGGGGCTGGAATCGGCTGAGCGCCGGGCGGCGTTCCAGGCCTGTTCCGCCCTGGCGGCTGAGCTGGGGCTGCCTGAGCTCTCCATGGGCATGAGCGGCGACTGGCCGGAGGCCGCCGCGGCAGGCAGCACCTGGGTGCGGCTGGGCACGGCGCTGTTCGGCTCCCGGCCGCCCGCGGCCCCTGGGACGGCTGTCGTGACGGCCCCGGGTTGAGAGCTTGCACCCCCTCGCGTGAGACGCTATTCAAGTGCAAAGCAAACATCCCGAGGCTGTCCCTGTGTCGTTGTTCTCCCGCCTGCGCGCTGTCGTCTCAGGAGATGACTATCTCGACGGCGAGTACGACGATGAGCTGGAGTACGACACCGGCGAGATCGGCTCTCCCGCTGCGGTGAGCGCCCCCACCACCCCCCGCGCCAGCACGGCGCCCCTGGCCCTCGGCAACGACTTCACCGCCGAGGATCCGTTCGCCGGCTCCAACGTGATCGGACTCCCGGGGCTCTCGAGCTCGGTGGCGGAGGTGTACCTGATGGAGCCCCGCAGCTTCGATGAGATGCCCCGGGCGATCCAGGCCCTGCGGGAGCGCAAGACCGTGATCCTCAACCTCACGATGATGGAGCCGGATCAGGCCCAGCGTGCCGTCGACTTCGTCGCCGGTGGCACCTTCGCCATCGACGGCCATCAGGAGCGTGTGGGCGAGAGCATCTTCCTGTTCGCCCCCAGCTGCGTCACGGTGACCACGGCCGGCGGCGAGGAGGCCGCCTCCCCCACGGTCGTCTCCGCCCCCCGCAGCAGCGCCGTGGTGGCCGAGGAGCAGGAGGCCGCTCCCAGTCCGGCCTGGGGTCGCGCCGATGCCCTGGTCTGAGGCGGCCGGCCCCGACAGTTTCGGAGTGGTGGGCCTGGGCCGGATGGCCCGGGCCCTTCTGTTTCCGCTCCTTGATTCGGGGGTGATCCCCGTTGAGGCGGTGCGAGCCTGCGTGGCCAGCGAGGCCTCCCAGCGCCAGCTGGCCGCCGAGCGCCCCCAGCTGCCGGTGAGCACCTCGCCCGAGTCGGCCTGGGCGGCGCCGGTGGTGCTGCTGGCGGTTAAGCCCCAGCAGCTCGATGCCGTGGCCGCCACCGCCGGTCCCGCGCCTGCGGGCGGCCTGCTGATCTCCGTGCTGGCGGGAGTAGGGCTCGAGCGTTTGCAGCGGCTGTTCCCCGGCCGGACCTGCGTGCGTGCGGTGCCGAACACCCCCTGTCTGGTGCAGGCCGGCCTCACCGGTCTGGCCTGGGGGCCGGGTGTGGAGCCGGGAGCGCGGCAGTGGGTGCATCGCCTGTTCGCCCGGGTGGGCGAGGTGTGGGAGCTCCCTGAAAGCCAGCTGGATGCCTTTCTGGCCCTCACCTCCTCGGGGCCGGCCTTCGTGGCGCTGGTGGCCGAGGCGATGTCGGATGGGGCGGTGGCGGCGGGGCTGCCGCGGACGCTGGCCCATCATCTGGCGCATCGCACCCTCGCCGGCACGGCGGCGCTGCTGCAGTCCCAGGAGCTGCACCCCGGACAGCTGAAGGACATGGTCAGCAGCCCCGGAGGCACCACGATCGCCGGGCTGCGCGAGCTCGAGCGCGCCGGGGTGCGCTCGGCTCTGCTGGAAGCCGTTGTGGCTGCGGCGGAGCGCAGCCGGCAGCTGGCCTGAACCGGTTTCGCCTCGCCGGTGGCTCTCGCCTGCTGACAGGCCATGGGTTGCGACCGGTCGGCATCTGCGGCGGGCGATCCCCCCAAGACCGGCGATCCAGGGGTGGACGCGAGCACGGCCTGCCGGCCTTCAGGCCGGCTCGCGCTTCTCGCCGAGGCGGGGTTCGGTGCCGGCCAGCAGCCGTTGCAGGTTGCTGCGGTGGCGCCAGATCACCAGCACCGAGGTGAGCAGGGCCAGGGCCAGGTAGGCGGGCCGCAGGCCGCCGTCGCCGAACCAGCCGAGCATCAGCAGCGGCAGGGCCAGGGCCGCCACCACGCTGGAGAGGGAGACGATGCGGCTGATGCTCAGAACGGTGAGGAAGATGCCGAAGCAGGCCAGCCCCACCGGCCAGGCGAGCCCCAGCAGCATGCCGAGGCCGGTGGCCACGGCCTTGCCCCCCTTCCAGCCCAGCCACACCGGCCAGATGTGACCCGCCAGGGCGGCCAGGCCGGCGGCCACGACCCAGCTGTCCACCCCCCAGTCCGGCGCCATCGCCCCGGTCGGGGTGAGCAGGGTGCGGGCCAGCACCACCGCCAGGGTTCCCTTGAGCACGTCGACAAGGAACACGGCCAGGGCGGGTCCCTTGCCCACCACCCGCAGCACGTTGGTGGCGCCGGTGGAGCCGGAGCCCTGGGTGCGGATGTCGATTCCGGCCAGCCAGCGGCCCGCCAGCCAGCCGCTGGGGATCGAGCCCAGCAGGTAGCCGGCGAGCAGCAGCAGGGGGGGAAGCAGCAGGGTCATCGGCTCAGCGGAGGATCGGCTCGGTGGAGGAGGAGACCAGGGGGCGTTGCGCTCGGAGCGGGGAGCTCAGAGGAGGTCATCCTCGTCGGCCAGTTCGTCGGGGCCGGCGGCGAAGGCCAGCCATAGGGGGAACTGCAGCACGGGGATTTCCACCGCCCGCTCGGCGGCATCGATCACGATGAAGGGGAGCTCGCCGCGCTCCTCCAGCCGATCGGCCCGCTCGATCAGGGCATCGGCCCGTTCGAACAGCACGATGCCGCTGCTGGGGCCGAAATCGTCGCGGGTGAGCCCCAGGCAGTCTTGTAGGCCGCGGCGCCATTCCCCCAGCCGCTCGGGCTGGCCCGCCAGCACCAGGGTCTGGAAGCTCTCGCCGTAGAGCTCGCTGAGGATGGCGATGGCCGCGGCAGTAACAAGGGCGTTGCGCGAGCGGCTGCCGCTGCTCGGCTGGCCGCCCCGCCCTCCCTGGGCCAGGAACCAGTCGTCCAGCAGGGCCGCGCCGGCCGGCTCGAGGGTGCGGCGCAGCTGCCATGGATCGGCCTGGAAGTCGGGCTGGCCCTGGAAGCGTTGCAGGCGGCTGCGGATCAGCTCTTGATCGGCGCTGAACAGGCCGGCGGCCGGGGGGGGCGCTGCGCTGGCCGTGTCGCTGGTGGTGGGGCTGCGGTCGAGGGGGGAGGGCTGCACCACCACCGGCTCGGGCACCAGATTCATCTGTTCAGCGGCGGCGGCCAGATCCTGCAGGGCCCCCACCAGGTACTCCTGGAAGCCCCGCACCCGGCGGGCGACGGCATCGGACTGGCCGGCGAAGCTGGCATTGCTCTCGCTCTCGAGCTGGCGGCGGCGCTGTTCGAGCGCGTCGATCTCCTGCAGCAGGGCCTGGCGCCGCTCCTGCAGCTCGCCCAGGGCCAGGCTCAGCAGCTCCTCACGTGCCGACTCCGGACCGGGATGGCTGCCTGCGCTGGTGGTGGCGTCCGTGGTTCCGGTGGCGGTGCCGCCCGGCGTGACGGCGGAGAGGGCCTGGGGGCCGGTTCCGTTCGTCGCGCTGGCTTCGGCCGCGTCGGCTTCACCAGGGGCCAGTGCGGTGGCCGGGGCGCTCCGATCCAGTGGGTCCGCCATGGCCTCGGAGGGGGCTGCAGCGGGCGTGGGGGGGGGCGGCGGCCGGTCCGGGCCGCCGGGGCTGGCAGGGGGGAGGTCGGTCATTGCGGCGCGGTGGGGGGGATCCGCTGCTCCAGCTGGCGCTGCAGCTCGGCGGCCTCGAACAACATCGGCAGCAGATGGGGGCTGCGCTGCTCCCGGAAGTAGAAGAGCACCGGCAGTTTGGGCCAGAACAGGCGCCAGCCGATCCAATCGCTGTAGGGGAAGCGGCGGATCTCGGTGCCGGAGCGCAGCACCACCAGCGCCTCCGCCTCGAAGCGCAGCCGCAGCAGGGCGGCCTGCAGCAGCAGAAAGCCGCCGAACAGAACCACGGCCAGGATCAGCCAGCGGCTGCCGTCCCAGAGCCCCTGCAGGGGCAGAAGCAGGGGGCCGAGCAGCGTTACCCCCAGGGGCACCCCGTAGCGGGGCTCGAGGGTCACATCGGCGCCGCCTTCGGTCGGCAGGGGCGTCGGGCCGGCGGCAGCCGGGGTGGGGTTGGGGTCGGGAGGGGTCATCAGCCGAACAGGATCTTGGTGAGAACCACGTCCATCAGGGCCACGGTCACCAGAATCATGACCACGGCACCGGTGGTGCTGGAGCCCACCTCCTTGGGGCCGCCGCGGGTGGTGAGCCCCCAGCCGCAGGCCAGAATTGCGATCTGCAGCCCGAACACCAGGGCCTTGATCAGCATCGAGGGCAGGTCATCGGGTTCCATCCAGGTGCGGGCCGAGTTCCAGAACACCGCAGGCGGGATGTTGTACAGGAGGGTGCTGCTGGTCTGGCCGGACCAGAGGGCGATCCAGAAGAAGAGCAGGCACTGCACCGGCGCCATGATCACCATCGCCAGCACCCGCGGCACCACCAGGTATTCGACCGGGTCGGTGCGCAGCATCGTGATCGCGTCGATCTGTTCGGTGACCTTCATGGTGCCCAGCTGGGCGGCATAGGCCGTGGCCACCTTGCCGGTGAGCAGGGTGGCGGTGAGCAGGGGCGCGATCTCGCGCGAGAGGCCGAGGGCGAGCAGGCCGCCGACGGCAGCGTTGGCCCCCTGGCGCGACAGTTCCGCCGCCACCTGGATGTTGAACACGGTGCCGGCGGCCAGGCCGGTGATCAGCACGATCAGGAAGCTGCCCGGCCCGGCCTCGAGCAGTTCCTGCAGCAGGTCGTTGACCCCGATCCGGCCTCGGGCGATGGCGCTCACCGATTGGCCGCCGATCATCAGGCTGGCGCCCAGGCGCTGGATGCAGCGGGGGACCTTCATGGCTGCAGCGGCTCCTGCTGCCGGAGCGAGCCGCGCTCCGGCCAGCGGCGCATCACCAACAGGCCGAGCACCACCAGCACGGCCGGGATCAGGCCCATGCAGAGCCGGATCGCCACCAGAGCGCTGGCGGGCTGGGCGCTGGCTGCCAGGCTTTCCCTGTAGCCGCTGGCGCTGAGCAACACGCCCAGCAGGGTGATCACGGCACTGATGCAAACCTTCTGGGCGAGCACCATCCAGGCGCTGTACTGGCCCGCCGGTCGCTCGGGGTCGGCGTCGATCGCATCGGGCAGCAGCGACCAGGGAATCAGATAGGCGGTGGAGGCCCCGACCCCCGCCAGCATGATCGTGAACACCAGGGCCGCCAGCTTGAAGCCGTTGGCCAGGGATCCCAGAACCGGCAGGCCGGCATCGAGGGGCTGGAGCACCATCACCAGCAGGCAGGCGGCGATCCAGAGCGCACTGCCGCCCCGCAGGGCCATGACCCTGCCGTTGCGGTGCGAGACCGCGTTCCATAGCCACAGACCGCCCAGGGAGCTGACCATGAAGGGCAGGAGGATCAGCTTGCTCAGGTTTTCGGGAACCTGCAGCACCACCGGAAGGAAGAACAGGGACACGGCCTGCATCAGCTGCAGCGAGCACCAGAGCAGCAGGTACAGGCCGAGCACCATCAGGAACCGGCTGTTCTGGGCAACGCGGCGGACCAACCGCCGGGTGGTGCCCGCTTCGCTCTCGGGGCGCTGGCAGCGCCGAGCCGCCGGCAGCAGGCCCCAGCCGCAGGCCAGGGTGCTCGCACTGATGATCAGCCCGGAGACCAGCCCCATCGGCAGGTAGCTGGAGGCATCGCGCAGATTGCTGACCAGCAGGCCGGCCAGCAGGGCGGCGGTGATGGTGGCCAGGATCGAGCCGGTGAAGCGGGCGGTGTTGAGGCGGGTGCGCAGGCCCACATCGCCGCTCAGTTCGGCCGCCAGAGCGGTGTAAGGCAGGTTGACGCAGGTGTAGAGGCTGTTGGCGACGATGGAGATCAGCAGGAAGATCGTGAACTTGATCCACACCTGGGGCCAGGGCGGCAGCCACCACATCGCCGCCATCGAGAGTCCCAGGGGCAGCGCACTGAACAGCATCCAGGGAATGCGCGGTCCCCAGGGGTGGCGGCTGGTCTTGTCGCTGAGCCAGCCGACGATCGGATCATTGACGCCGTCCCAGAGGCGGCCGAGGCCGTAGGCCAGACCGGCCAGCCAGGGGGGAATCCCGGCGGCCACGTAGAAGCGCAGCAGGTAGAAGCCGATCAGGGCAGCACCCATGCCCGTGCCCACATCGCCGAGGCCATAGGCCCAGAGGGCACGCCGCCGCTCGCTCGCCGGCAGATCGGTCAGATCGATCGGGGGGGGGGCGGGCTGACCTGGGGCGGAGGAGCTCAAGGGGCAGGAGTGGCCGGCCGGGTCATCATGCTGCAGCTCACGGCGGCTGGGGAGCCAGGGGCGCGGCTGCTGATCGCCCACTTCCTGTATTATCGGCTCTGTGCTTACAGCCATAGGGCGGAGCGCAAAGCGATTGATCTGGCCGCTTCCGGTGCTTTCAAGCTGAAATCTCTCTGGAGATTTGAATCTGACGGCTACCGGAAAATTCTGCCGATCAATATGCGGGCGTAGTTTAGTGGTAAAACCTCAGCCTTCCAAGCTGATGATGCGGGTTCGATTCCCGCCGCCCGCTTCCACTGTTCCCAGGATTTCCGGGATTTTGTCCTGTTGCGACGGGCGGGCTGACCGGGTTTTGGAGTCCGGTTTTCGGCGTCTGTCCGCCCGTGGTGCCGGCCGTCCTGGCCCGGCCAATCGCCAACGGATCGATCAGGATCGGCTCGGCCGTTCACCGCTCTCGTCGTGCAGGCTTTCCGCCCCTGGGACCGCCGCACCAACCCGCCGCCGCCGCCCGCGGTGCTCCACCAGCGCGCCCGCCTGGCGCAGGTGGAGCCGCTCCCGCGTGAGACCGTCAGTGCCCTGCATCGGATCGAACCGGCTCGGCATGCCCGTGTGGCCCTGCGGGTGATCGTCCTGGGACTGCTGTGTGCACTCGCGCTCGCCCAGGCCCGCAGGCCCTGGATCTGGCCCATCGCCATGGTCTGGCAGGGATCCACGATCCTGGCCTGCACGGTGTTGCTGCATGAGGTTGTGCATGACACGGTCGTTCCGGCTGCGGTGCGCCACCGGGCGCCGTGGCTCCAGGCGCTGCTGCGCTGGGCCTATGCCCTGCCGGCGGCCCTCTCCCCCAGTCAGTTTGAACGCTGGCATCTCGATCACCATGCCCATCTCGGCTCTGCGACGGCGGATCCGAAACGGGCTTACCTGAGCCCACGGCGCAACGCCCGCTGGCTGAAGGCCCTGTACTTCACCCCCGCCCTGTTCGTTCTCTACATGCGGGCTTCGGGTCGGGCGGTTGCGACTTATCCACCGCATCTGAGACAGTGCATCCGCAGGGAGCGGCTGGTGGCCATCGGGATCCATCTCTGCCTGGTGGCTGCCTGGGTGGGCTATGGCGGCTGGTGGCTTGCCCTGCGGGTACATATCGGTCCACTGCTTCTGGCCTTCCCTCTCTGGTTTGCTCTCAATCGCGTGGGGCAGCACTATGAGATTGACCCCGCAGATCCTGTACGCTGGAGCACCCGGATGCACCGTCAGCTGTTCTGGGAGTTCACGATGCTGTGGTCGAATCACCACCACGAGCACCATCTCTTTCCTGGTGTCCCCTTTTACAATCTTCCGCGATTGCATCGTCTGCTGCGCGAGTGGGGTGCCTGTGATTCCGAGGACGACCGCAGCTACCGAGAGTTGTTGTGGGGGTGGTTGATCAGGAACCAGCCGCCGCACGCATGCTGGCTTGATTGATGAGCGATCTGTGGCTGAATTGTGGGCGAGGCGTCAGTTCCATCTCCCACCGCCTGGTTCTCTACTGTGAACTGGCGCGGCCCCTCACCCTGCTGCTGCCGATGGTGGGAATCGTCTCGGGTGGCTGCACGGCCATGGTGGCCACCGATCGGGTCTGGCGGCCTGAAACGGTGGCACAGCTGGCTGTGGGTGCCGTTGCCGCGATGCTGCTCAATGCCGCTTCCAATGCCCTCAACCAGGTGACCGACCTGGAGGCGGATCGGCTGAACAAGCCAACCCGTCCCCTGGTCCGCGGTGCCCTCGCTGTGGAGGAGGCCCTCGCTGTTGCCGGCGTCGGCTATGGGTTGGCCATCGGTCTGGCTGGGTTGCTGGCGCCCACGACCGTCGTGCTGTTCGCCGCTGCCGCCGCCGCCACACTCATCTATTCGCTGCCGGTGCTCGGCCGGACCAAGCGGTTCAGTTGGGGCTCCAACCTCACGATTGCGGTTCCGCGCGGCTGTCTGCTCAAGGTGGCGGGCTGGTCGGTGTGTGCCTCGATCCGCGATCCACAGCCCTGGGTTCTCGGTGCCGTGTTCGCTCTGTTTCTGCTCGGTGCCACCACAACCAAGGACTTTGCCGATGTGGATGGCGACCGGGTCACAGGCAGCCTGACCCTGCCGGTGCGCGTCGGTGCGCAGCGAGCCGCCCAGCTGATTGCGCCCTTCTTTGTGCTGCCGTGGTGGGTGCTGCCGCTTGGAACGCTGGTCCCCCGATTGGGTGCCGGTGCTGGGCCAGTGCTGTCGGCCGCCTGGCTGGCGATGCTGATCCTGGCGCTTGGACTCACGGCGGCGGGGGCCTGGGTGGCGCATTCGCTTCTGCGTGATCCGGACAGCCTCAGCGCCATGGAGAACCATCCGGCCTGGACGGGGATGTACGCGCTGGCGGTGGCGGCACACTTCGGGCTTGTGCTCGCCTATGCGCTGTGACACCGCTGATGCAGGGATGGGACGCCATCGGGTTCTGCGTGCTGAGTGATGCGGCGGCCTGGATGCACGGAGACGATGCAATCCTTCTGGGCTGTGATGCACAACCGGGATGTGGTGATCGGCGGCACTGTGTCACTGCGACGCGACGCGATGTGGGGGTGGTGCTTGTGGTTATGGCGGTGGCCGCACCGGTGGTGGAGGCCCCACCGGTGGTGGAGGCCCATCACCCGACACAATCGACGGTGCATGGCCAAAATCACCTCTGACGAGCGGATTGGATCCGATGGGAGATGGCTGTCTCGGCCAACAGATTGACGGACTATGACTGGAAGAATTCCCGATTGATGGATTACGGATTGACGGCTTGACGGGATGTGACGGAGCCGCTCATCTCTGGCGTCCGTTAGGACGCCGTGTTGAGTGACCGGGGTGCGCCTGCCGATCGCGAATCGCGAGTCGTGGGTCGCGTGACCTGAGACTCTGCTATTCCAGAGCGTCGAGCTGCCGATCAGCGCGAGGAAGATCTGGTCGCTGCCGGCAGGCGCATCGATGATGCCGTCGCCCGGGTGCGGGTCGGGGCCAATGGCGGCGCCCAGCGCCGCACCTTTAGGACCGCCACACTCAGCGCCGGCTGGGTACGACCTGCAGGCCGATCGGGGCCAGGGCGATCAGCGCCAGCTTGATGTGCTGCAGGCCGAAGGGAATGCCGATGATGCTGACGAAACAGGCCAGTGCCGAGCTGAGGTGCCCGAGGGCCAGCCACCATCCCGCCAGTAGAAACCAGATCACATTCCCCACCAGACCCAGGGGGCCGGTGCCGAAATCGAGGCGGCCAGTGAGCTCGCGGCGGCTGACCGCCTCATAGCCGAACGGCCAGAAGGAGAAACTGCCGATCACGAAACAGGCCCTCGCCCAGGGCAGGCCAACGATCGAGATGGCGGCGACCAGGCCCGCGAGCCACCAGCCGAGCCCCATCACGAACCCGCCCAGGACAAACCAGAGCAGATTGAGAAGGAAACGGATCATGGCCGGAGTGGAACGGTTGTCCAGCCTGCCGGATCAGCGCGCAGCTGGCGAGTGAGCATGGTCACAGTCTGAGTGGTGGGGGCTCAGATGGTGGGCTGGATGGATGATGTTTCTGAAACTGTGACCTGGCAGCCAGTGGCATCCTCCAGCTTGATTCCTTTTTTTTGTAGCAGTTTAAAGAGCAGAAAGCTGTGCAATCGTTCCAAGCAAAATCCGATGGATCTCGCCTGGTAGGCATCTCGCTGGATGAAGCCATTTTCCACGTAGCACAAAGCAGCTCGTTCGAGCGTCTGGATCAGATCTAGAAAGATGCTAATCGGAAAGCTACCAACGGTAGGGGCGGGTATCAGGGCTGTCATAGAGAGGGCAGCGCAGGCATCTGCGTCATCAATGACATAGCCATCGATGGCGTCTGATAAGAAGCGCAGGAGATCGCGGCAGTGATGCGAAGAATGATATTGTCGCAGGATGGAGTCGCAGCTGAATGCTTTTGTGATTAGCAATTCTGAGTTGACTGCTTCGGTCAGCGTTGATGCGGAAAGCTGCTCTGCTTCTTGGGGTGAAATGACATTTGCCCAGGGCATGTTCGTGGAAGGTCGGCCGATGATCTGGTTGACGACAAGTCTTCTGTAGTGGGCTATTTTAATTGTCTTGACTTGGGGCGCGTCTATGCTTTTGAGTTGACGTGCGATTGCGAACAAGTAGCGATATTCGCTGGCGATGTTGCTCGGCAGTTGAGCGCTGGTCTGGGCGCGTATTAAGAAGTCGCTGTCAGAGGTTGGCTCCCATGTTGCAAACTGCCATTCCTGCCAGATTCTGAAGGCTGGTCTTTTGTGTCCAAGTATGATTTGCAGGGTGTCTGATTTGGCCATTGAAGTTTGCTCTAGAGTTGGACTTCGGCTTTTTCCATGTGATTTGGTTCTAAGGGGAGGGGCTGTGGTTCAGCCGTGCCAGTGATGGCTGCTCTCCTGCGGCTGATCGTTGCTTGACGCGCCAGTCAGCCTTGCAGATGCAGGACTGGTGGCTTGCGCCGCTTGAGGCTTGTGAGAGGATTCTCAGCAGGATGTGGTTGCTAGGAATGTTTCGGCATGCCATGATTTTACCCCGTGCTGGATGGGCCCCTATTGCGCCTGCTAGTGACGGCGTCAGTCAGTTTTCTGCAGATTCTGCAGAGCTGGACTGGGCTTGATGGCTTGTGGCGTTGCTGCGGTGGAGTCGGAGCGGCGTGGGTGCGATGCTTGGATGGATTCGTCCAGGTGCATCCGTGATATCTCTTTCTTGGATTCCCGAATTGACAAGAGTTCGCTATCTTTCCCTTTTAAGCGCATTGATTGCCCTCTGCGAGTTGCTTTTTCTTCCATTCCTGGTGGCATCATGAAGAGCTCCTGTCAAATTGAATCCGAGCCCCTCCCGGGTGTTTGTCTGATCCGTTCTTTCGTTTGCAACGATGAGCGCGGCATGTTTGGAAAGCCTTACAGCCAGTCTGATTTCGCAAAGTTGGGCATTTCGTTTTCGCCGGTTGAGCATTTTTACTCCCTGTCCAGACGTCATGTGCTCAGGGGAATGCATTTTCAGAGAGAGCCTGCCAGCATGTCTAAGCTGGTGTGGTGCACGAGGGGCAAGGTTTTGGATGTTGTTGTTGATATCAGAACTGATTCCCCTTGGTTTAATCGTCCATTTACTTGCGAGCTAACCGAGCATGAGCCTGTAGGTATTTTCATTCCGCAGGGCTATGCGCATGGGTTTTTGAGCCTTGAGGATGATTCCGCTACCCATTATCTTGTTTCGGTAGGCCATGACCCAGGCCTTGATGTTGGTGTTCTTTGGTCAAGCATTAATTTTGACTGGCCAATTGCCAATCCCGTCCTGTCTGAAAGGGACCTTCGGCTGCCTTCTATTTAGACCGTGATGAAGATCTTTTTAACTGGTGGGACTGGGTTTATCGGGTCTCACTACCTCAATCTAGCGCTCGCTCACGGGATTGATGTTGTCGCTTTGCGGCGTCATCCGTCCAGTCAGCCCAGGATCCCCTTGACGAGGCAGCCGACATGGCTGGATCGGCCTTTTCAACTTGTTACGGAATCGGATTTGCAGGATGTTGATATCCTTATCCATCTTTCTGCCCACAGTGCCAATGTGCCTTATGACAGCCTTGGGACTTGTCTTTACTGGAATCTGATGCAACCGCTTCGCCTTTTTGAGGTGGCTCGAAAAGCTGGTGTGAAGCGCTTTCTCCTCGCAGGTAGTTGTTTCGAGTATGGCCGTTCAGGGCCTCGCTATGAGCGGATCCCAGCTGATGCGCCCTTGGAGCCCACCCAGAGTTACCCTGCTTCAAAGGCGGCGGCTTCGCTGGCTTGTATTCAGTGGGCTTTGGAGTATGGGCTGATCCTGGCCATCCTTCGCCCCTTCCAGGTGTTTGGCGAAGGCGAGCTGGCTACACGGTTATGGCCCTCTCTTTGCCAGGCGGCGCTTGAAGGTGCGGACTTCAAGCTCAGCCCCGCTGATCAGATCCGTGATTTCATTAATGTGGACTGTGTGGCCAGGCAGTTCCTGGGCTGCAGTCAGTCATTAATGGCGATGGTCGATCCTGTTGTGCATCTGCAAAATGTTGGTAGTGGAATTCCTCAAAGTGTGTATCAGTTTGCGCAATCAGTCTGGCTCTCTTTCGACGCCAAGGGTCAGCTTCTCAAGGGCGCTCTCCCCTATCGTCAGGGCGAGCTGATGCGATTTGTTCCCGACCTCACACCCGTCACCGTAGAGAGGGAGTCGTGGAGTTGAATGCGGGCTGTAGGCCCCTGGCCATTGCCTTTCAATAACGCAGCAGCCAGCGCAGCAGGTTGAGCAGCAGGATCAGGCCGATGCCCAGATTCCAGATCCAGAACTGGGGACTCCTGAAAAAGCCAGATCGACTGCAGCGCAACTTGTTTCAGCGATCGAAACCCGATAAACTGGCCGCGTACAGAGCAATTGACGATTGCTACAACTGCTGAACGCTGCAGATGTACCGAA
>Ga0315904_10001642_pt1 | contig 35494 bp, 45 predicted proteins | sample LakEriMetagenome_6_FD_203529 | JGI IMG/M metagenome (GOLD analysis project Ga0315904, IMG submission 203529) | Freshwater fungal communities from buoy surface, Lake Erie, Ohio, United States - Buoy 12 MA120 | ecosystem: Environmental > Aquatic > Freshwater > Lake | place: USA: Lake Erie, Ohio...
CTGACGAAGCGTGGGAAAATGAGCATCCGCTGCACCGGCTATCGGACAACGAGAAGCGGGAACTCTGCGGTAAATTCGAGGCCGAAGTCGAACGACTCAAGACGGCTCTGAACCGCGCCGCAAAGTGGGGCATACGCTCCGATGGATTCAGCGGGGAGGTTAGCGATTCTCTGCGCGTGTGGATCGACGGCGGGATGGTCGGCGATCCGCCAGAGGTGCCGTCTTATTATCCTCAGCACAACAAGGAAGCTCATCAGCCGAGCCTTAGCGAGGACTGATGCAGCGGACGTTCGCCGCTTGTCACTGCGGCTCATTCGGCATTCCTCATTTGTCATTCCGTGCAGCGGCCTGTTTGACTCCGCCGCTGGGTGAATGTCACAAGTCACCGTCGAGATCGGCGCGGATGCCGCCGCCTTCCAAAGAACCGTCAATGGGCTGCCTCAGAGCGTCAACCGCGTCGCGGGGCAGATGCAGGCCGCGTTTGCGGGCATCGGATTCGCCGTGCTGGCAAAACAGGCGCTTGAAACGGTGACCAGCATGGACCGCCTCCGCCGCGGCATGACCACGCTGGAGGGCAGCGCGCAGGGCGCGGAGGCCCGCCTGCGGGAGCTCCAGGAGGCCGCGCAGCTCCCCGGCGTGGACTTCGAGCAGGCCGTGAAAGCGGACATCAAACTGCGCAGCGTCGGCATGAGCGCGGAAATGAGCAAGGCTAGCATCATCGAGATGGGCAATGCGCTCTCCCTCGCTGGCGGCACAAGCGCGGATCTCGAGGGCGTGGTCCTGGCGCTCACGCAGATCATTTCCAAGGGCAAAGTCAGCGCCGAGGAGATCAATCAAATCGCCGAGCGCGTGCCGCAGGTGCGCGCCGTGATGAAGGACGTCTTTGGCACCGCCGATACCGAGGCGCTGCAAAAGATGAAGATCGACGCGGAGGACTTCGTCAACGCGCTCATCGGCGGATTCAGCAGCCTGGACCGCGCCACGGCGGGGCTGGATGAAAAGATGAGCGACTTCCGCACCGCGATCATGCTGGCCACGGATGCGCTGCTGAGCGGTCTTGTCGGTGAAGGGGTGAATGGCATGAGCCAGTTAGGCGATGTGCTCAATGACAACATCGATCTGCTCAAGGATCTTGGCTCGATCGCGCGGGAAACCGTGGGCTTAGTCGGCGAGGCCATCCGTGGCATCAAAGAGCACTTCACGGCGGAGGCCATCGTCATGGAGGCCGCTGGTGCCGGCATGAGCGAAAATCAAATCCGCAGCATCTTCAAGGGCATGGAGCAGTTGCGCGGCTTGCAGCAGGCCATCAAAAACAAAACTTATGTGTCCGGCGATCCTTTTGGCACTGGATTCATGCCGATGGGAGAGAACAATCCTTTCGCGCGCAGCATGACGCCGCGCGCTCCTGGCGCGAAATTCACCCCGCCCTCCACCGAGGGCGGCAGCGGTTTCTTCAATCAAGCGGGCGGCATCTTCAGTGAGCTTTCGCGACTCATAGGGCCAGCGGCTCAGGCGATGGCCAATGTGTTGATGCAGCAAAGCAAAGGCCTGCAAAGCCGCGCCAGCGCGCTCGGTGAGGCGGCCTTCTCGCCGTTGCGTGGGGATGTGGACACGTCCTTTGGTCGCGGGCGCAGCGTGAATCCGCTCACCAACGGCGCGAGCCGCCAGATCTCCGAAATGATGCGCCAAAGCGCCATCTTGGAAAAGCAAGCCGCAAAGCTCGACACCTCCAACGCCACCCTCAAAAGCATCGAAGCCGCGCTGAAAGCGCAGCGCTTCACCTACAACTGATTCTCTTCATGGCAGCCACCCATCACGGCACGATCACCACCACGAATCCGGGCGCGCAGACGCAAGTCAGCGGCACGGATGGCGTCACACACAGCATCATCAAAACGATGACGCACGAGGAGGCCCGCGCGCAGACCACGCACCCGCTGATCGGCAGCAGTATCAACGTGCAAGGCAGCGTGGTGACGCTGCTGAATTTTCAAATCAGCTACACCGAGGGCAATCTGGCCACGGTGGTTTACAATTACGGTCAGTCGGTGGCCTCCGATAGTCCGGAGGTGCAAAACGGCAACCTCGCCTATCCCGGCCGCCTGCCCTCCGCAGTGACGGAGTTCTTCGAGCTGGATGTCGGCATGGAGGCGGTAAGCATCCTGCGCGTCAGCCGCTATTCAGGTCTGAGCACCAGCGACCGGCAAATCCTCGCCATGATGATTCAATCAGGCGTGCTTGATGGCGAGGGCACCGCGCGGCGCGATTCGCTGAGCAGCGATGCCCGTGCGCAGGAGTGCGCCAGCAAGATCGAATCCGGCACCGTTAGCGTGCTCAAACGCAAATGGATCTGGCGGTATCGCAAGCTCAACACGAATTGGAGCATCAGCGGCAATCTCGGCAAAATCGCGCAACCTTACGGCCCCGCGCCGCCCATCGATGGCAACTGGCTTTTTGTCGGCGTCACCGGCAATGGATGGGACGGAGGCGCGCTCGAGCTGACCGCCACATGGGAAAGCAGCCCGGAGGGCGATGAATGGGATGAGGATCTTTACGCACCATGATTGAAACCCTGCCCATGCCGATGCCGGGAGATCCGGTGAAAGCGGATCACATCCGCACGCTCAGCCTCGCGCTGAAAAAGCGCACGCCTCAGCCCTCGCCGAGTCTGCGGCTGAAAAGCACCGCGAACGGCTTCACGTATGAGTCCGTCATGAACGGTGGCGGCCCTGGCGGCAGCGTCGGCGAATGGCACAACTTCCAGCCCTCGCGCGTAAATGCGGAGCTCATCACGCTCAGCCCTGGCACCATCAATGGGAACTACCCCACCATCGGCGGCACCAGCATCAACACCGATCCGCGCCCGCAGCTCACCATCGTCGGCACCACCGGCACCACGAACATCGTCTATGCCGTCGTCACCTTCACGCTGACGACGGACAACGGCTTCGTCACCGGATTCACCGGCAGCAGCTACACGATCGAATCCTACACCTCCGCGCAGAGCAACACCGCCACGAAACGCTACATCGAGCTTTTCCGCTGGCGGAATGGCGCGCTGCTTTCCACCACGCAGTATTGGAACATCGGCCTTCGCGCCGAGGATAGCGGCAGCGCCAGCAGCACCGCCGTGTGGGTGCAGTGGAATTCGTGATCTGCCGCCGCCATGCTCCCCGTCCGCTATCCCACCAGCAGCAACAACCGCACGCCCCCGCAGCGACAGGCGCTGGTCTATTCGGAGTTCACCTACACCGACGCCTTTGGCACCATCAATGCCAAGCGCAAAAACGTCGTGCGTGGCAAAGCGCTCACCACCGCCGGCACCACGATCTCGAATGCCTACAATCAGGAAAGCGCTGTGGACATCGAGGTGCAGGGCTACCTGATGCCCGTGAAGATCAAATGGACCAAGGACACCTACACCTTCGTCGCAGGCTTCGGCACCGTCACCGCCACCGCCGAGGAGGAGCAGAATCTCACGAGCAGCAATTCCTTCACGCTGAATGTCCCGTGGGCCGGAGCACAGCCAGCGAACGGCCTTTGGTATCTGAAACGGAACTTCCGCATCAGCCGCCTTTTTTGACATCCACGCGCACGCGTGACGATCACGGCCTATCTCAACTCCCGCACCGGTGCCATTCTCAACAGCCAGGGCGGCCACGCGCCGCTCGGTGGCCGCGAAATCTGCGCCGGCATGCCCCCGGATACCGCCTTGCAGCTCCAGCTCGGCGACACGCCCACCCTGCGCCTCCGTGTTTTCGATCCCTGGGAGGACGACAGCGTCACGCTCCTCGCCACCGACACCGTGCTCACCGCCACGCTGAAGGCGTGGAACGATCACAATGGCGACGCCCTCGCCCGCATCGCCGATGACGATTGGGACAAGCCCGCCACCACCAGCGACAACGCGCAGGCCGATCTCACCGACTCCCCCGGCGGCTTCTACGTCGGCACGCTCGATCTCAGTGGCGACGACCTCGCCGCGCTCATGCCCGCCGGCACGGATCGCTTTTACTGCCACCTCCAGGTGGAAACCGTCACCGCCGCCGGTGCCCGCCAAAGCAGCCCGTGGATTCCCGTGCTGATCCTCAGTGACATCTGCCGCGACACCGACACCGCCCCCACCAGCAGCACGCAGCCCGTGCCGAGCGCGCCGCTTTACTACAAAGCCATCACCGCCCTCACCGGCGGCGGCACCACCGCCCTCGATGGCATCTCCACCGTCGGCAAAGCCAAACTGCTCGTCGAGCTCTACGTCGATGACGAGATGCAGACCTGGCGCTTATTCGAAGCCACCACCGCCGAAGACGCCGCCAACGGCATCGTGCGCCCCGACGACTACAACGCCTCCACCAACGCCCAAGTCTGGAAGCGCCTCCGCTAACATTCCCCCGTCAATCCGGTCAACCTCGTCAACAACGTCCATGAAACGCCTATTCCTCTTCATCCTACTCCTCGCCGCCATTGCTTTTGCGCTACTCCCCACGCTCGCCCTCGCTCAGACCAAAACCGTCAACAAAACCATCAGCAACAACGGCCTCACGGAATCCCTCGTCGTCCCCACCGGCAAAACCCTCACCATCGCCAGCGGTGCCACCATCAACGCCGCCACCGGCAGCACCATCACTGGCTTCACCGCCAACGCCGTTTGGGGCGGCATCACCGGCACACTCAGCGCGCAGACCGATCTGCAAACCGCGCTCGATGCCAAAGCCTCGCTCACCGGCACCTACAGCGATCCCGCGTGGCTCACCGGGCTCGCCTGGTCAAAGCTCGGCAGCGTCCCGGCCGCCGTCACCGCCCTCGGCACCGCAGGCCTCGGCACCGGTGTGCTCACCGGCGATGGCACCGCCTACAGCTACCTCGGCATCACCACCAATCCGCGCGACAACGCCGATGCCGGAAAACTCGTGAAGACCGATGTCGTGGGCAACATCTCCGCCAAATCCATCCTCAGCCAGTCCGACGATCTCGCGAACTCCGCGTATCTGAACGGCGGCCTCATTCAAATCAGCAACGTCACCGGCACTTGGAACCTTCAGCCCTCCGCCTCCAGCGGTCTTTTCACCCTCAGTCTGCCCGGGGAAACCGGCACCCTTCTCACCGATGTGAGCGCGCTTTCGCTCGGCAAACTCGAAAGTGCCGGTGCCACCGATACGCAGGTCCTCACGTGGAGTGATGCCAACTCGCAATGGGAGCCAGCCACAGTGCTCAATCTGATCGCCGCCGGATCCATCGCGATCAGCAAGCTCGCCATCACCGGCACGCCCGATGGCACCAAATTCCTCCGCGACGACGGAAGCTGGCAGACTGTGACCAGCGGCGCGACGCTCGGCGCGAACACCTTCACCGGCCTCCAGCAATTCAGCGGCACCACACACGCCGGTCTGCGCCTCAACAACCTCACCACCACGCAGCGCGACGCCATCGGCTCGCCCGCCGCAGGCATGGTCATCTGGAACACCACTGCTGCCCGCATCCAAGCCTACAACGGCAGCGCCTGGACCGCCGGTATGGTCCGCCTCGATGGTGACACGATGACCGGCACGCTTGTCCTTCCCGCCGGCACTGTCTCCGCGCCGTCGCTCACGTTTGGTGACTCCACCAGCGGCATCTATCGCAGCGCGAGCGGCGAGGTCGCGCTCACCAGCGGCGGCACGCAGCGCCTGCGGTCAACATCCAGCGGGGTCACGGTCACCGGCCCACTCACCGTAGGGGCTGGCGTCATTCATGATTATGGGTCAGGGCAGCTTGGTATTGGGTCGGGAAGTCACTATGCCTTCAGCAGCGGATTCTCAGCCACGGGACTGCTTCGAGTTAGCACTTCAGGGTTGGGTAATGGTAATTTCGTTCAGATCCGGCCGATTGCAGCAAACACGGGCCTTTGGGAAAACGGCACCACTGCGCAGGCTATTTATGTTGCCAATACCTACACAAGTGCAACGAGCTACGAAGCCGCCGGCATCCGCTGGAGCAGCAACGTCGCCATCTTTGGACCCGTCAAAGGCAGCGGCGGCGGCAGCTCGCGCAACGCGCAGTATCACACCACGGAGACGGGCGTCTATTGGAGCAGCGGCAGCGGCAGTCCCGAAAGCGTCGTCACCGCTCCCGTCGGCAGCATCTACACTCGCACCGACGGCGGCGCAGCGACCACGCTCTACATCAAAGAATCCGGCACCGGAAACACCGGCTGGATTGCCAAGTAAAAACAGAATTTGACTTAACCCATGCCATATGGGCCATGACGCCGAAGAACACGAAACCCGCATCGCTCGCCTCGAGCGCACCGTCTATGGCGGTGACGACAGCCGCGATGGACTCTCCGCACGCATGCACCTGACCGAAACCACGCTCGAAAAAATCGACGCCACGCTCAGCAAACTCAACTGGCTCATCATCGCCGGAGTCGTCGTCGGCATCCTCAATCTCATCCTCAGCAAACCCGGCTCCGGCCCCGCGCCCACACAATCCACCAGCGTGATCACCGGCGACGCCGCCGCCGATCCCACCAAAGCCGCCCTCATCGGCACCCATCGCGAGTATTTGACCACCTCCGACGTCGCCCGCATCGAGCAAGTCAGCGTCCGCGAAGTGCAGGACATGATCGTCAACGGCGAGATCCAGCCAGTCCCCGTCAAAGACGGCCGCGAATACCGCATCCTCGCAAGCTACCGCATCCAGCCGCAAACTGCCGCAGATTGCGGCGAACAGCCGCAGTGATGCACGCACGTTGTTCACGCTTCAGCGTGTCCAGTTTTTGACATCGCGCGGCGCATCATGCGCACCCTCGTCCTCTTCATCAATGGCATCCACGCCGATCCCGGCGACGCCGATGGATGGACCGATCGCGCCGTGACCTGGACGCACACTCGCACGCCCGATGGCATTTATGGCGAAAAATTCGAATATCACACGAACTTCGCCACGCGGTTCATCCGCCAGCGTGCCCGCACCGAGGCCGTCGCCAACATGATCGGCTTTTATCGCCGAGCCGGATTCACCCGCATCATCGGCGTCGGCCACAGCAACGGCTGCGCCATCCTTGCCGGGCTGCTCACCAGGCTCAACGTGCCCCTCGAAAGCGTCCACCTCTTTGCCCCTGCTGCCGAGCCCGCCGACTTTGCCACCGCGCTCCGCCAAGGCAGTGTCGGCCGCATTTACCTCTACGGTAGCACCAAAGACGCGCCCCTGCGACTCCTCGCGCCCGTCTCCAAGCTCCTCTTTGGCTGGGCAGGCCTCGGCTACGGCAACCTCGGAGCCAAGGCGGAGCAATTCACCGCCGCGCATCCTGGCGACGTCGTCAACGCCTCCAACAACACCTACGGACACAGCGACTGGTTCGCCCGCGGCGATCAATTCGAAGACACCATGCGCCAGATCTTCGAGCACGAGCAGATCCCCGTTTTCACCCCGCGCATCCACGCCCCCACCGACTGAACCGGTTATGCTCGCCGCCGCCACCAATCTCCCGGAGCTCCTCGGCCTCATTTTCACCGCGCTCGCCCTGATCATTTGGGGGCTGTGCTCCATTTTCCGCTCATGAACATCACCGAAATCATTGCCCTGCAAAAACGCCTCAAAGTCGAGCCCGATGGTTTTTGGGGACCCAAAAGCATCGCCGCCGCGCAAGCTCACCTGCGCGCCCTGATGCCCAAAAAGAATCCCTGGCCAAAAAGCTCGCAGGCCGATCTGCAGGCCTTCTACGGCTCCCCCGGCGATGAATCCAAGCTCGTCAATCTCGACGTCAGCGGCCTCGGCATTTGCTACGACAACCGCCCCGTCAAAACCATTCGCTGCCACCGCCGCGTCTCTGAAAGCCTCGAGCGCATCCTGATCGCCCTCAACGCGAGCCCGCACAAAGCCATCCTGCGACGCTTTGACGGCTGCTACGCGAACCGCCCCATGCGCAACGGCCGCCTGCCCAGCCTCCACGCCCGCGGAGCCGCCATCGACTTCGACGCCGAGTCCAACGGTCTCAACACCCCCTGGCCCGTCCGCGCCACCATGCCTTTTGAAGTCATGGAAATCTTCGCCTCCGAAGGCTGGCTCCCCGCCGGCGCATTCTGGCACCGCGACGCCATGCACTTCCAGAGTTCACAGTAGCGCATCGTTTCACGCGCGGCTGAGTGTGTAAAACGCGTGTAATTGACCGCGCCGACTGCGCCCACGTAGGCAATCCAGAACGCTTCAACTCCCCTCGCCTCCACCCTTTTTTGAGGGGGTGGAATGGGGTGTTTTAGTGGGGGAAATGGCGTTTTGGCGGGGGAGATGGGGAAAATGACGTTTTGGGCCTTTTTGGGCTTTTTTTGGCTTTTTGGCGTGTGTAATGGTGGGTAATGAAAACGGGCGAAATTGTTTCCTATGGCGGGGCCTCGGTGCGGATTAAACCGCGCTCGAATGGTTTTTTTGCAATCACGTGGCGGGAGGCGAAGAAGGGGCGCTCGACGACGGCGGTTTCGCTGGAACGGGCGCGGAGGTTTGCTCGGGCGAAGGTGCGGGAGTTGGCGGGGGCGGCGGGATCGCGGGTGGTGACGGTGCTGGAGGCGCAGGCGGTGGAGGGACTGAAGGAGATCGTGGGGGCGCGGTCGCTGCCGGCGGTGGTGGAGCAGCTGCGGGATGTGGTGGCGCGTGTGGGCGGGTTTTCGCATGTGGTGCGTGCGTGCGAGGCTTACTTGCGCGCAGGCCATGGCAAGCTGATTCAGGCGACGATGGAGGAGTCGGTGGAGTCGTTTCTGCGGGGGTTCAAGGTGGGGCTCTATAAGCGCGGGTTGCAGAAGGAGCTGCGGGCGTTTGTGGAGGCGGGTGGCCGTGGGGATGTGCTGATCACGGATGTGGATGAGGGGATGCTGCGGGCGTGGATTGCTCGGGCGAATGCGGATGGTGGCGAGCCTGGGTGGCGCTATTTCAACAACCGCTTGGCGACTTGGAAGACCTTTATGAACTGGGCGCGGAAGCAGCGGATGCTGGTGCGTGAGGAGGGGCATGCGGCGGAGCTGATCAAGCCGGCGCGATGGGTGGATAAGGTGCCGGAGATCTGGACGGTGGATCTGGCGCGGCGTGTTTTGCAGGTGGTGCGGGAGGAGCTGAATGAGTCGCTGACTTACCTGGTAGTGGGCTGCTGGATGGGCCTGCGGCCGTTTGAGATGGGGCGGGTGGTGCCTTCGAAGTTTGATTGGGAGCGGGGGTATTTGTGCGTGGATGCGGATGTGGCGCAGAAGGTGATGCAACAGCGGTTTGTGCCGATCCCGGCGAATGTGCGGGGGCTGCTTTATGATCGGCTGACGGCGGCGGAGTTGTTTTGGGGGGCGCGGCAGGGTCGGCGGAAGGCGCGGCACATCGTGCGGAGTGATGACCAGGTGTTTGTGTCGCGGCTGCTGCGGAAGCGCGGGCTGATTGAAAGCTGGCCGCAGGATGTGATGCGGCATTCGTATATCAGCTACAGGCTGGCGCAGGGGCATGGTCGCGGGCAGGTGGCGGAATGGTGCGGGAATAGCGAGAGTGAGATCCGGAGGAGTTACCGGAGGCCGTTGCGGAAGGAGGATGGGGAGGGGTGGTTTGGGGTGGGTTTGTGATCTGACTCCGACTCCTGCTCCTACTCCGACTCGATCTGAGGGAGACGGAGTAGGAGGCGGAGTCGGAGGAGGATTGGATGGGTATGAAAAAGGCCGCTCGATGGGAGCGGCCTTTTTTTGTGGACAGGATTGACGGGGTTGACCGGATTGACGGTGAATCAGGGCATGTAGGCGGCGGGGCGGAAGATGTAGAAGAAAATGAGCGCGGCGATGGCGGTGAGGGCGAGGGTGACCCAGACCCAGTCGATGCGTTTGGGTGGGGTGTGGAGATGGGAGTGGCAGTAGGGGCAGAGGGTGGTGAGCGGGGAGACATCGGTGCCGCAGTGGCCGCAGTAGGGGACGGGGCGCTTTTTGATGTCGCAGGCGTAGCTGAGGACGGCAAACAGAGGGCACAAGATGAGGCCGATGAGCAGGGGGACGAAGAGGAGCGAGAGGATGGCGAGCACGGCAAAGCCAAAGCCAACGAGGCGGCTGCCGCTGGTTTCGTGGCGGGTCATGCGCCAGGCTTGGATGGGTTCGGAGGTTTGCATGAGGTGACGGGGTGTTAGCTGCGGCGATTGCTTTGGCTGGCGGCGGCGGCCAGGAAGAGGCCGATGATGACGAAAATGCCGATGCCGAGGACCTGCGCGCAAGATTGGAGGAATTCGATCATGAGTCGCGGTTTTTGGCGCGGGGTTTGCGGGAGGGTTTAGGAAATGCGCCTAGCGTTTCGTCGCGGGCGGGAATGGGGGCGGGTTTGGCGCTCTCGTTGAGGCTGACCACGTGCTGCGCAGGCAGCGGCACAATGTTCGCAATCTCCGCGGCCGGTGCGGACGCGCGGGAACGCGAGGTGGAAGCGACAAGATGAACACGGGAAGTTGGCGGCGTCCATGCGGGCGGTTTTACTAAATCCGCGCCGGTTTGGGAAGGACTTTTTTGGTGTTGGGTGCTGCTGACGATTTTGAGCGGCAAGGTGAGGCTTTCGTTAGCTTCGTAGCTATCGAGGGAGGCGATGAGTGCGGCGCGTGCCAGGGACACGCCTTCGATCAAGGTGGCAGCTTCGAATCTGCGGAGGCGCTCATCGGTTTTTTCGTCGAGGCGAATGCCAAGGATGCGTGCGTTTTTGGTGCTCATGTTGTGCACTGTGCATCATAAAGTTAACTTTGTCATCAAAAAGTGTTTGCGCGTGTCGTTATCATCGTTAACAATGATAACGCATGAATAAAAAAGCACCTGCCACTGTCGCCGCCGCATCGCCTGCGGCCAACCGAATCACTGTGACGCTGCCGCCGGATCTGAATGTCGGCGCGGAGGAAGTCAGCACGGAAACTGGAGTGAGTGTGAGTGACCTGCTGCGGCAGGGCATGATCCGCATCCTTTTGGAGCGGCGCGAAACCGGCGGCGTGAAGCTGATGCAACTGCCGAAGCCTGCTTTGGCCGCCTGACACCCCTTTTCCGGCCCGCTGCCGCCACTCTGGGGAGAGTGAGAGCCCGATGGGCTCGGCGGTGGCGGGCGGGAGACTTTGAAGAGCAACCGAACCCTAAACCTAACGACGACGATGAAACTGAAGCGATCCACCTCTTACCTGCTGCTAGCCGTGCATTTCGTGGCTGGTGCGGCCCGTGCGGCGAGCCTGATGCATGAGTGCGCCGACAGCCGCGAGGCATTTGGCAACCTGAGGGCGATGCGCGCGGCGAATGCCCGCGCCTGCCTGCGTGATCATGCCTACCACACGCAGCGCGAGGCGTGCGGTGTGACCGGACCGACAATGAAGCAACTCGGAACAGCCGGCTGAAGCCGGGACTACACAACCCAAACCAAACCATCGAGGAAGCGATGAAAGCGAACGAACCAATATCTTTATCTCTTTGCTCCAGCGCGGAGCTACTGCCTTGGCAGATGACGTGGAGTGGACGCACTTGGAAGGATATGCCGGGTGCTTCGGTGGAGGATCAGCGGCTGAATTTTGCGCTGTTTCGGCGCGGGCTGCTGGAGGTGGTGGAGGATGCGGAGACGGGGGAGCTGGTGAGCGCGGCTTCCTGGGCAAACACGAAACGCGTTTCGGGGCTGCCGATCGATGCGGCGGCGCGGGCGGATCGCCAGGCGCGGCATCTGGAGATGGTGGCGGAGGTGCAGGCGCACGGGGCGGCGGCGGTGATGGCGCGGCGCAGGCCGCGGGTGTGGGAGAAGCGGAAGGCGGCTGCGGCGGAGCGGATGGCGGCGCGTGAGGCGGCGCGCTCGGTGATCGCGGCGGAGGTGGGGGTGCTGCGGATTCGTCTGCAAAAGGCGGTGGCAGAGGGGCTGGTGCTGAACCGGCTGCGGGAGCGGCTGGGCACGGTGGGCCTGAATACGGTGCATGGCATCCTGAGAGGCCGGCGGACGGTTTGCACGCCGCAGGTGCGGGAGCGGCTGACTTCAGTCCTGCGGGCGTTTGAGGCGGATGCGCAGGATGCGGAGTCGGTGGCGGCGCGGCGGGAGCTGTGCCGTTCAAAGAAGTCGGTGAAGGCGGAGGCGCGCTTGCGGGCGGGTGAGGTGCCGGAGGGGCATCTGACGTATCGGGCATGGCTGGATCGTGAGGCGGCGCGCCTGGGGACGACGGGGCATGCGCTGTATTGCCTGATCAATCGGAAGAAGGTGCAGCTGCCGAGGCTGATGAAGCTGCACAAGCGATGTTTTTTCGTGCCGGAGGAGGAGACGGCGCGGGCGGCGTGAGGCCGCGAGGGATGACCTGACTGACCGGAATGACCTGACTGACTGACCACTGACCACTGACCACTGACCACTGACAACTATGACGAACGGACTACATTTTGGAATTGAATACGCGGGGGCGTCGCGGCGCTCGATGCGGGCGAGGAGAACGGCTTGGAAGGCGATGCGGCTGCTGGGGCTGTCGGCGCTGTGTGGCGCGGCTTGGAGCGCTGGCAAGGCGGCGGAGTCGCTGCCGTATGCGGAGCCGCTGGAGGCTCCGTGGCGGGCGACGGATGTGGCGCTGTGCTACCTGATCGGGTCGCTGTGTGTGATCATCGTGATCATGCTGGTGGCGAATGCGGCGCGGGAACGCAAGCTGCGCCGGTGGGCCGAGAACGCGGAGGCGCTGGAGCTGGGAGAGGCGTATGCCGATGACGAATGGAATCCGTATGCGGGGCAGTGGGCGGTGCGGGAGCCATTGAAAAATGGAAATTCGAAATTGGAGAGTGGAAATTCGAACGCGGGAGGTGCGGCGTGAGCACGGATTACACGATGACGATCACGGGACCGGATGGGATGCCGGTGATGGTGATGCAGATGGATGCGACGCTGCGGACGGTGCGGAGTGCGTCGGTGGACGATGCGCAGCTGCAGACGCTGCTGGTGGTGACGAGCGTGGCGGCGGGGACGGTGGAGGGTGAGTGCATCCGCGCGCGGGCTGAGAGAGTGGAACTGAAAACTGAAAAGGGAGGAACTGAACCATGAGCGCAGGACTTTACGCGATCGCGGATGTGGCGAGGTATTTTGGGTGCCGGGCGCAGGAGGTGTCGCGCATGATCGAGGTGGATGGGCTGCCGGTGGTGCGGCTGCCTGGGGCGGCGCGTGAGGTGCGGAAGATCGCGCTGCATGGGCTGCATCGCTGGCTGAAGAAGAAGCACACGGGCGAGGGAGCCTTCATGAGCGTGGAGGAGCTGCAGGCGGAGATCGCGGCGGCGAATGCGGGGGTGGTGACGCGGAGTGATCCGGGTCTGACGCAGCTGCGCGCGTGCGTGGAGATGGTGTTTGAGGCGGTGAAGACGGAGATGGGAAGGAGGGCGGCGTGATGAGCTTTGTGATCGACCAGACGAAGGCACCGGCGACGGTGGCGGTGCGGGATCATCCGATGCGGGAGCTGATGGAGGCTCGCGCGAAGATGGAGCAGTGGGGGGAGCAGGTGCGGCTGATCAAGGAGCTGCTGGAACTGCCGGAGGTGAGCGCGGCGGACAAGATGACGCTAAGCCTGGAGCTAATGACGGCGAAGAGCTGCCTGCTGGCCTGCGCGAACATCATCACGGCGTGTGAGGAGCGCATGCGCCAGCAGGCGCGGCGACTGGAGCAGCGATGGGGGTGGCTGCTTTGAGGGGACATCAATGACCGGAATGACCTGAATGACGAGCAACTGAGAACCGAGAATGAACGCATTTACCAACGAGTTTTACGACATCGCGCAGGAGGAGGCCTTTAGCATGGGCTTTGATGCGCTGCATGTGCGTGCGCCGGATGAGGTGGTGATGGAGATGGAGGATGAGAGTGTGAGACGTGAGACGTCAGAGGTGAGAGGTGATGGGCTGGAGCGGGCGCGGTGTCTGATTTCGATGGTGATGGCGATCACGACGGGGGTGACGTGTGTGCGGGAGATCCGGGACCGGCTGGCGGTGGTGGTTTCGTATCTGGCGCCGGATCTGCTGGACCGGGATGTGTGGCATGGGCGGAAGGATTGGGCGGCGGTGCGTGCAGCGATGAGTCGCTGCGAGGCGGTGGAGTGGGAGCATGTGAGCGGCCGGCTGCTGGTGGAGATGCTGACGGCGAAGGGCTGGAGCGAGCGCGAGGTGGGCAAGCGGGCACTGTGCCTGGTGTATGCCTTCGTGCCGGATGAGAGTGTGCGGCCGCCGATCGCGCGGAGTTTTTCGACGATGGGGGAGGCGATCGGGCTGACGGCGACGAATAAGCGCAGTGCGATCAGTGCGGCGATGCAGAGTCTCGTTTTGGAGATGGTGCACCGGGCGCAGCGGGTGAGCGGGCGGAAGGGGACGGGGGAGTTTTGGTTTATGAAGCGGTCGCACTGCCGGGAGGCGCTGAGTGTGGCGATGAAGGGGAAGCAGAATCGGAAGAAGAAGGGGCAGAAGGCGGAGAGCGGAGGGCGGAGTGCGGAGAGTTTGAAACCGCTGAAGGTGGAAGGGAGGGCTGCGTGAATGACGCATTACGGCACAAACTTTAATGAACATGCCCCGCTGATTCGAGCGGTAGTATTTTCGCCAAATGCCAACGGCAAATCCAATCTGAATTGCGATGTGATTGTGATCGCAACGGTGGGTGACAGTTTGTTTTTAGCGCGAGAGAGCTTTTATCAGTATGGTGGACACGGTTGTGTTGCGGGGGCTCAATTTGATTCGTTTTTCAAACAGGAAGAGGGTCTGCTTTCTTATTGGGCGCAGAAAGCCGATCAGGTGAAAGGTGCCGAGTGGATCAACCTCAATGAAGCGCGGGAAAAAGGAATTAAACGGGCCGCGCAAATTTTAGAGAACGGCTATTCACCTTGGATCGATCGGGTTGAGGTTGATTCACGATGCCTCATTCGGTTTGATACGATCAGGGGTTATATCAACCCTTATACCGGTAAGATCGAACGATGCTTTGAACGTCGTAACGATGTGGATTTATCGTTACTGCTTAAAGCGGCGAGTAAGAATCCAATGTCCTTTTCAAACTTCGTGAAAGGATTGGAACCGGACATCTCCGCGGTGCACAGTTTCCAAGGCGGATCAGTTTACTGTCCAAAGTATGATTGGCGCGAGTTTCGTCATGTGGTGGCTGAACTGCCAGTGTTGCCGTTTAAATACAGGATAGGGCATTCGGTTAAACAAGGGAGAGCGATGATGGTGAGGCAACTGAATGAGGCTTTGCAGGATATTGGCCCTTATCGATCTTTTTTAAATGCCAAAGCCAATGTCTGGTATGCGGCGAGTGAGGTGGTTGCGAGGGTGCAGTCGTTATTTAAATGGAGGACGATCCAAGATGGCAACAAAGGCGTGATCAAAGCAATCCGCCGGGCGGTGAAAGCGGGTGTGGCAAGCACGGCGGGAGCGCGCCGGTGGTTTCAAAAGTTTCACGCGATCAGCCTGCTGGGCGGCTGGGCGCGACGTGAGGAAGAGGCCCGGAAGCAATCAACCAACAAGGAAGCATAACAATGAAGACAGATACGACGATTCAAGGAACGCAGGGCCGCATCGCGGAGCTGCAACAGGCCATTTTCACCGGCGTGGAGGCTTGGAAGAACGCTGGGCAACTGCTGGTCCAAATCATCGAGCAGGACGGGCTGGCATTGGGTGAGATCGCTGAGAAGGCGGATCTGCCGCTGGATGTGCTGGCACAACTCGAAAAAATCGGGCGCAACCAACTGGTGCCTCAGCTTTTGCTGGCTGAGTATCCGGCGGCGCGAAAGCTGGAGCGCCTGCCGATGAGCGAGCAGGAGCGGCTGATGCTGGAGCCGGTGGAGGTGATGGTGATGAAGGATGGGCAACCGGACACGCTGCGTGTGCCGGTGCGCCATCTGACCGGTGCGCAGGTGCGGCAGGTGTTTGCGAGCAACCATGTGCGGACACTTTCGGAGCAGCGCCAGTGGATCGAGAGCCAGCGACCGCAGGCAAGCGAGCCGGTGAAGATGGATGTGCCCTATGTGCTGACCCGCAAGGGCAGCGTCATTTTCCATCAGGGCTGTGAGATGACCGCGAAGGAGCTGCTGAGGATCGCGGCGCAGCTTCAAGACTGACAAACCGCACGCTGAAGCGTGAACAACGAACAACGAACAACGAACCAAGAAACACGAACGATGAAGACGATTGAACCGACGAGAGAATTGATCCCGCTGAAGCTGATCGAGCCCTGGGCGCGGAATCCGCGTGGGGGTGAGCTGCGGGAGATGGAGAGCTTTACGGAGCAGCTGCGCATGGAGGGCATCCGGGAGGATGTGCATGTGTTTCGCGATGCGCAGGGGGTGCTGCGGCTGATGCAGGGGCATCGCAGGCGCGAGGCGGCGGGGCGGCTGGGGCTGGAGGCGCTGTGGGCGAAGGTGTGGCCGTTTGATGAGAGTGAGGCGTTTTTGCATCTGATCACGATGCAGCAGGGGGCGGACCCTTTTGATGCTCGGGAGCTGGCGAAGGCGTCGCGCACGGCGATGGAGATGGGGATCGAGAAGGAGCGATTGATCGGGGTGATGCACCGGAGCGCGGAGACGGTGCAGCTTTACCTGGATCTGGGGACGCTGCCGCATCGGGTGCAGGAGGCGGTGTATCGCGGGAAGCTGGCGCTGGGGACGGCGGGGCTGATGCGTCAGCTTTCGAAGGAGCAGATGGAGCTGGCGATGGATGGGGTGCTGAACAATCCGATCACGCAGGAGGCGATGACGGAGGGGCAGGCGCGGGTGTATATCGAAAATCAATTCCTGAAGCCGGAGCGCTGGCGGAGGGAGTGGGAGGTGCTGTGTCTGAAGGTGAAGCGGAAGCTGGTGGCGGGCGGGATGGATGGGGGGCTGGTGGATGTGGTGCAGTGGGAGGATCGGGAGCAGTTCGTGATGAGCGAGGCGCTGCCGCAGAGTGCGTATGCGCTGTGCGAGGAGCACATCGAGGATGGGCTGCTGGTGAAGCCTGGGGAGCCGATGACGTGGGGTGCGCTGGCGCTGAGCCTGGGCGTGCCGTGGCATGTGGCTCCAGCGATGGCGCGGACGGAGAAGCATGTGCTGGTGGTGAAGGTGAGCGCGGTGAAGGATGCGGATAGCACGAGCGCGGAGAAGGTGCTGCGGGGAAGGGGCAAAAATCCTGCGCCGGCTCCGACTCCTACTCCGGCTCGATCTGAGGGAGGCGGAGAAGGAGACGGAGGCGGAGAGGTTGATGGAGGCGGAGAAGGAGACGGAGTCGGAGGCGGAGGTCTCAAAGTCTCCGAGTCTCATGGTCTCCCGGTCTCCGAGTCTGCTTTCGATGAGGTGCGGTGGCGGAAGGTGCATGGGGCGCTGATGCTGAAGCCGGAGGCTGCGATGCAGAATGCGCTGTGGGAGGCGCTGATGGGCACGCAATGGGAGGCGCTGGTGGAGATCCTGCCGAGCGAGAGCTATGCGAGCCTCATGGGTGAGCTGAACCGCGACGGGGTGAAGCGGAAGGGGCTGCGATGGTGCCTGCTGGCGTGCGTGGCGCTGGCGCTGTGCGCGGAGGATGAGGAAGGCCTGAGCGTGGTGGAGGGGGCGCTGGGGACGGCGGGGTGACCGGAATGACCGGAGTGACCTGAATGACGGGGAGGCACGCTGAAGCGTGAACAACGAACGAAGAACGAAGAACTGACGACCATGCGCGACTGGGAGGACATCAAAGCTGACATTATGAGCCGGGTGGATTTCCGCCAGGTGGCGGAGTGGGATGGAGTGGCGATGAAGAAGTCGGGGGCGGGGCTGTGGGTGGCTTGTTGTCCGTTTCACACGGAGAAGTCGGGATCGTTTAACATCGGGGGGAAGAAGGGGTTTGAGCATCGGGGGCATTGCTTTGGCTGTGGCTGGGATGGGGACGTGTTTGCGTTTTGGATGGAGCGGCGGGGCTGTGATTTTAAGGCGGCGGTGATGGATCTGGCATCGCTGGCGCATGTGCCGGTGGGGGATGGGGTGGAGTGGACGCGGCCGGAGGTGAAGCGGACTCGGCAGCCGGAAAGGCGGCCTGATGTGGAGACGGTGCGGCCGCAGATGCCGCCACTGCGTCACCTGCGGAAGGAGGAGTGCGTGGAGCTGGGCAAGGCGCGGGGGATCGATCCGGAGGCGATCTGGGTGGCGGCTCGGGTGCATCAGCGGGCGGCGTTTTCGCGCTGGCCGCTGTTTTGCGGGCGTGATGGGGCGTGGCGGGATCGCACGGCAGGGGCGTGGCCGAGCTGGTGTGCGATCGATGAGACGCGGAATACGGCGGAGTTTCGCCGGCTGGATAATGGGCTGTATCCGAAGCAGGACGGCGGGGAGATCAAGGCGTGGGGCCTTGCTGGGAAGAACTGGCCGCTGGGGGCGGCGAGTCTGAATGGCCGGAAGTGTGTGATGCTGGTGGAGGGTGGGCCGGACATGCTGGCGGCCTACGATCTGCTGATGCGGTGGCGGATGCTGGATCGGGTGGCGGTGGTGTGCATGCTGGGGGCGGGGAACCGGATGCGTGAGGAGTCGCTGGCGCATTTCGCTGGCTGCCGGGTGCGGATCATGGTGGATGCGGATGCGCTGAAGGATGCGAATGAGCCGGACAGCAACGGCCGCCTGGTGAAGCGGAAGGTGCCGGGGATGGAGGCGGCGATGCGCTGGGAGGAGCAGCTGACGGGCGCGGGGGCGGCGGTGGAGTCGTTTTTCGTGGGGCCGGTGTATGAGCCGGGGTCGCTGGCTCGCTGGTATGCGCGCGAGATCGATGCGGCGGCGGTGGAGGTGATCGAGCCGGGGCTGTGCGATGCGGAGGGGAAGCCGGTGAAGGATGTGAATGATCTGATCCGCGCTGGGCCGCAGGTGCTGGGCCGCGAGGAGGTGCGGGCGGCGGCGCGGGCGTGGGATTTTTGAAATGACAGTGGCGTGAGTGAGCAACCAACAACCAACCAAAGACGAGGAAGAAACTATGGCGAAGAAAGCATCAGCGAAGACTGAGAAGGGCGCGAATCCGCGGCGTGGTCGCATGAAGGCGACGGCTGATGGGCAGGCTGCTTTTGAGGGCGGTGCTGGTGCTGCTGCGCCGAAATTTTTCAACGCGCAGGAGGTGTGCGAGGAGATGAACCTTTACTGGTATCATGAGCGCGGGGATGCGTTTCTGATGCGTGGGCCGGATAGACGCTGGGCGCAGTGGACGAAGGATGCGTGCGTGGACCGGATGCGGGCGCTGCCGGGGCGCATGATCGCGATCAAGGCGAGGGAGAATGAGATGCTGAGCGAGGCGAAGCAGGTGCTGCTGCATGCGCGGGAGCACAGGGCGCTGGATGCCGTTTTGCCGTCGCTGCCGGGGTATCGGAGCGGGATTCATGAGCTGGACTCGGGGGAGAAGGTGCTCGTCAAACATGAGCCGGTGATGGTGGTGCCGACGCCGGGTGAGTGGCCGCACATGCGTCAGCTGATCGAGGGGCTACTGGATCGGCGTGAGGAGGGCGGGGTGGATCAGTCGGTGTTTTTCCATGCGTGGTGCCAGGTGGCGGCGCGGGCGATCCGTGAGGGTGAGCCTGGGCACTGGCGGGCGGGTCATGCGCTGATTTTGACGGGGCCGGCGGGTTGCGGGAAAAATAGGTTGCAGGAGCAGATCATCACGCCGCTGCTGGGTGGGTATGGTCGCTTTGCAGACCCGGCGAAGTTTTTGTTTGAGAGCGATGAGTTTAACGGGGATGTGTTTGCGGCGGAGCACTTGATGCTGTCGGAGATCCCTATGCCGAGTCAGCGCACGGTGGATCGGACGAGCCTGGCGGAGAAGATCAAGCAAGTCGTGGCGAATCCGGCGCAGCGGATGCGTTTGATGCGGACGGAGCCTTGCACGGTGTCGCCGTTTTGGCGGCTGACAATTTCGGTGAATGATGACAAGGACAAGCTGCGGTCGCTGCCGCTGATCACGGGGGATTTTGGGGATAAGGTGCTGATTTTCCACTGCTGCAAGAAGCCGCTGCCGATCATCGAGCGCGATACGATTGAGAGTCAGCGCCGTTTCCGTGAGGTGATGCAGGAGGAGCTGCCGCATTACCTGCACTGGCTGCTGAATGAGTTCACGATCCCGGAGGAGATGCTGAGCTACACGGACGGCCGGAGTGCGACGCGCTTTGGTTTCCGCGAGTATCACGCGCCGGTGATCAAGGAGGGGCTCTTCGATGATACGCCGCATGCGGAGCTGCTGAGGCTGATCGATATGGCGACGTTTAGCAGCAAGGGCGGCTGGTCGCCGGATGATGAGGGGCCGCAGGTGAGCAATGCGACGCTTTGGGACATCCCAGGGGACAAGGAGGCGGTGGATGCCCACGGGGAGTCGCTGCGGCTGTGGTGGGGACGGGCGGAGACGCTGCAGATGCTTTTGACAGGGGAGGCGGGTTACGTGTGTAACGTGTCCACCATGGCGAAGAAGTTGTTTCAGCATTCGAGCAAGTGCTCGGTGCTGCTGGGGCGTTTGCACGATGATGAGACGATCCGTGGGGCGAGGCTGGAGAAGAAGGACACGAATCGCTGGAAGGGCTGGCTGATCGCGCCGCCCTCGAATTGAACCGCGAAGCGCCCACGATTGGCGCTGAATTGGAAATGCGGCTTGTGTGACGGTGCGTGACGCACCTTATGGCGTCACTCCGTCACCGTGGAACGCCTAAACTTGCGATGTGGAACGTGATTCGTGACGATGTGCCGTGCTGGTTGATGGCATTGGTTTGTGCAAGCCGCGTTTCCTTTGTGTATAGGATAGCTGATGCTGAAAGAGGCATTAAGGGCTGTCACTCCGTCACAAAGTGGCTGGCGGCTTGAGTTTTCAAGGGGTGGGCGGTGACGGGCGTGCCGTCACTCGGGTGGCAAAAGGAATCTTTTTATGCCCCCGGTGCCTTAGTCGGGTTTATTGTCCACACGCAGGGGGAAATAGTGTCGCGTCACTGGCAAAACGACATGCGCGGGCGCTGTGTGTGTCGCTTTGGGCTTTGACACGTCGCAAAACGTAAATTGCGACAATGGGAAGGACTGCGACACATGGATGGTCTGCTGCGGTGATCAAGGCTTACGCCGAGAGCATCGGGGCAACTGTCCGCACGGCTCAGCGGCATGCGGCGCAAAACACCGATGACTTCCAGCGCTTCACGCGTGGAGTGGTGGGGGATGCCATGGTCAAAACACCGGTCGATGTCGCACCTTTGCCGGTGGATGCGCCAATGTCCGCTCTTGGGCCGCCGGCCGCGCCGCCGGAAGTCGGCATCGACGACGAAAACCTGTCCGAGACCGGCCGCATGCTCAAAGCCGCCTGGACGATGTGGCGCGAGCACTACCGGCAGTGGAACGCCTGCCGCGGTGGCGGCGTCGATCGCATGGGCAAACCCATCACGGCAGACCACCCGATGATGCTCATGCACGCCAAGATCCTCATCGATTTGCGCAAGGCCTACAACGACGCGCTCGCCAAGCACCAGTCGTGGCAAATCGACGCCCGCCGGCTGATCCCGGTCAATGAATTCCACGCGTTCCGCTCCGAGTTCCTCCTGCCGGTCACCTCGCTCATGCGCAACGCCCCACCCGAACTCGCGCCCCTCGTCAATCCCGGCAACCAGCAGCAAGCCATCGCGGGGGCTCAGCAGTGGCTCACGCAGCGCTTCATGCCAGCCGTGGAGCGCATGCTCGAAGGCCTCGCCGGTCTCGCTCCCTCGCTCAAATCCGCATGAGCCTCATCGCCGACATCGTCCGCGGGGATTTCCAATTCACCACCGATCCGCCCGTCGTGGACTGGTCCGAGTCCAATCTCGTTCTCCCCGCCGCCATGGCTCCCGCATCGCCAGGGCCATTCAGCACCGAGCGCCGCCCGTATATGCGCGAAATTTTGGCGTGCGGGCATCCTCAGAGCGGCGTCCGATCACTCACCGTCACCGGCGGCTCGCAGACCGGCAAAACGACCTGCTGCATCCTCATTCTGGCCTACCGCATCCCGCACGCCCCGGGCCCCACGCTCATCCTCGGCAACTCCGAAGATTGGCTGCGCGTCGAAATCAGCGACAAACGCCTCGCCGCGCTCATCGAGGCCAATCACTGCCTGCGCATCCACAAGCCCTTCGACGCGCACAACTTCCGCAAGCTCGCCATGCAGATGAGCGGCGGATTCATCGTCTTCGAGGGCATCAATTCCGACACGTCCACCAGCGGCAGCACCCAGCGCCTCGTTTACATCTGCGAAGCCGCCAAGATCGTCCACCACGAGCGCGACCAGGCACCCGAAGCCCACCCCATCAAGCTCGCCTTCGAGCGCACCAAGGAATTCCGCGGCCTCGAGCTGCAGATGATGGACTTCACGCCAAACACGCCTAATCACCTCGCGTGGCTCACCTACCTGCGCGGCACGCAGACCCACTTCCACGTCCCCTGCCCTCACTGCGGGCACTTCTTCCCGTTTGAGTTCGAGATCCGGAAAAACGGCGAAACCGTCCCCGAAGACGAGATGGAAACCACGCTCGAAGAAGAGCAAGAGCGCGCCGTGTCCGATCACTACCGTTCCCTCGTTTGGAGCCCCGATGCCCGCCGCGCCGATGGCTCCTGGGACATCCCACGCGTCCGCGAAACCATCCGCTACATCTGCCCGAAAAACGGCTGCGAGATCCACGACGACGACAAACCCGGCATGCTCTCCAAACTGCAAGCCGTCCACCACAATCCGAACGCGCTTCTCAGCGATCGCAGCTTCCGCATCCCGTCGTTTTACGCGCCCAAAGTCAGCTTTGGCGACATGGCCAAGGAGTTCCTCGAAAAAGGCGACCTCCTCACCACCGGCCTCCAAAACTTTTACAACTCCTGGCTCGCCCTCCCCTGGTCCATCTACGCCTTCAAAATCGGCGACAAGCACGTCAACGCCTGCATCGCCGGAGCCGAAGGCGGCGGCACCGACAAATACGCCCGCGGCGTCATCCCCACGCGCCCCTTGCACCTCGGCCTCTACGCCGACCCGGGCGAGCGCGCCACCGACTGGGCCGTGTGGGCACTCATGCCAAACGGCGATCTCATGGCGATTCAATGGGGCCGCCTCGCCAGTGAAAAAGCACTGCTCGATCCCGACTTTCTCCGCTCCCTCCGTTTCCCGCTCGCTGGCACCATGGATACCATGGTGCCCATCTCCGGCATCGTCGATAGCGGCTGGAACACCGAAGAAATCTACGACATCTGCCAAGCCTCCCGCGGCTTCCTTTGGCCCTCCAAAGGCGATCCCACCGCGAAGCGCGGATGGAACGTCACCCGCGCCGCCTCTCGCAACCGCGACGAGCTCGAGCTCTACACCTACTCCGACACCGAGCTCAAAGATGAAATGTATGGCCGCCGCATCCAGCGCCGCCGCGGACCGCGCATCATCTTCCCCACCGATGCCGACTCGCATCTTTTGACGGGCTTCACCAATCAAACCAAAGACCGCCAAACCGGCCGCTGGAAAGAAATCCTCAACGACCACCAAGGCGACTGCGGCAAACTCGCCCTCCTTCACTCCCAAATCCTCCGCGCCGGCGGCATCGTGAAGTTTTGACGGCGAACACCCAGCTCGCCGACTGAGCCCTAGCTCAGTTCGGCGCAGCGCACGTTCGGCGCGGTTTTTGACATGACCGCGCCGTCATGCCCGCTGATCTTGCCAAACTTGCTTCAAGCTATCGATTTGAAGCAAGGCTGAAATACTCCACCCTGTCTGAGCAAAAAAACTACCTTGTTCAAGGAGCTCTTGAAAGGTTTAATGACCGCAGCGGCGCGGAGGTAACCTCCAACGCTTTTGCAGGATCTTCATCAACTTTTCAATTTCGAGACGCAACCGCCACACCACAGGAGCATCAAGAGGCGCTGCAAATAGCCATCGAGGAACTCGAAAGCGAAATCGCCGGTGAAGTTGCCAAGTCACTGTGCCGTCCCTTCGGCATCCGTTTCGGCTCCGGCTGCGCTCCCGCTGAAGTTCTCGACCGCATCTGATCATGAGTTCCCGTCGCAAAAAATCCCCCAGCGCCACCGCGCCCGCCGCACCGATCACCAACGCGGCCCTCCCAGCCTCCTCCGGTGGTTACCGCAGCATGCCTACCTGGCAGCCGTGGAGCAACAAATCGATCGAGCGCATCCAGCGCTCCAAAGACATCGTGCAAATCAGCCGCTTCCTGCAAAGCGAGAACGGCATCCCGCAGGTGCGCTACGCCTGCCGCCAGCTCCCGCGCGAGGCCGTCGGCAAAGGCATCGGAGCGAAAAGCATCAGCACGAATGCCGACTTCGCCCGCGATGCCACCGCGCTCTTTCTGAAATGGGCCGACTCGCCCGCCGTGGACATCCGCAAGCAGCAGACCTTCTTCCAGCTTCAGAGCACCTGGCTCTCCGGCATGCTCGGCGATGGCGAGGTCTTTGTGCTGCCCATCTTCGAGCCCATGGGCCTCGGCTGGAGCCTCAACGACAAATCCAAACGCGCCTTCCAGCTCCAAAACATCACGCGCGACCAGCTCACCAATGGCGACGTCACCGATGCGCGCACCGCGCGCTGCATCGACGGCCTTTTCTACAATGGCCTCGACCAGCTCATCAAGCTGCGCCTCAACATCGACGACGGACTCACCGCACTCGGCACCGCCAGCAAATACCGCGACCTGCCCGCCATCGACGCCAAAGGCTACCCGGCCGTCTTCCACCTCAAAGACAGCGGCCGCATCAATCAATACCACGGCGACCCCGCCATCTTCGCCGCTGGCAAAGACCTGCTCGACGTGCTCGATTTGAAAGCCCTGCGCAAACACAGCGCCAAAGTCCGTGCCGCCCTCCTCGGAGCCACCGTCACCAAAGACGGCAAAGTGCTCAACGCCATGCAGCAGGTGCTCACCGCGGAGCAATCCGGCACCCCAGCCGCCGACACTGGCCGCCGTTTCGTCGAACTCGGCGAAGGAGCCGTCTTCATTCCCCTCTCCGACAGCGAGCAGTTCAATTTCTTCAACAACCCGAACGAAGGCGTCCCCTTCAAGCAGATCCTCGAAGACCTTCTGCATCCCTTCATCTTCGAATTCGGCTATCCGCCGGAATGGATTTTCATGCGCGGCAAAGTCGGCGGCACCGAATACCGCGGCCTCCTCGAGCAAGTGAAGCGCGCCCACGAAGGCCTGCGCCAGAAACTTTATCCGCTCATCCAATGGATCTGGGAAAAAGTCATCGCCACCGCCATGCTGCCTGGCGGCCCGCTTTTTCAATACGCTGCCGTCGAAGATTGGAACGTCATTGATTTTGTCACCGATCCCGATCCCTCCGCCGATGCCGGCCGCGATCACAAAGCGCAGATGGAGCGCATGGGTGAAAACCTCATCACGCCGGACGATCTGGTCGAATTGCTCACCGGCAACGACGGCCGCCGCACCCGCGAAGCCGCCGTGTTGCAAAAACTCGAGCTCATCGAGTTCGCCATCGAAGCCGCCAAAGCGCGCGGCATCCCCGCCAGCATCGCCACCGTCATCGCCCTCGGCCAGCGCACCGCGCAGATGAGCAACTCCATGCTCACCACCCTCTCCCCTCAAAGCCTCGCCGGTGATCTCGCCGAAATGGATCAAACAGAAGACCCAGCTGAAGATGATGCGGAGGTTGAAGATGATGATGCGGCGGCGTGAGTTTTGACACCCCGCGGGCATCATGTCCCGCAAAACCTGGTTCACCATCACCAACGCCGCCGATGCACCCGCTGCCGAAATCTCCATCCACAATGAAATCGGAGCCTGGGGCATCAGCGCCAAAGATTTCCTCGGCCAGCTCAAAAACATCCCGGCAGGCCGTCCGCTCACTCTTTCACTTCACTCGCCCGGCGGTGAAGTGTTCGACGGTCTTGCCATCTATCATGCGCTGAAGGCCCGCGGCAACGTCAACGTCCGCATCGAAGGCCTCGCCGCCTCCATGGCCAGCGTGATCGCCATGGCTGGCACCCGGATCGAGATGCCGCGCAATGCGTATCTCATGATCCACAACCCCAGCGGCTTCGCCATGGGGGATGCGGCCGATATGCGCCAGCTCGCCGATCTGCTCGACAAGCTCAAAGGCTCGCTCATCGCCGCGTATCGCGACCGCACCAAAAAAAGCGACGAAGACCTCACCGCCATGATGGATGCCGAGACCTGGCTCACCGGCGAAGAAGCCGTCGCGCAAGGCTTCGCCGATGAAGTCACCGATGCCGTCGCACTTAGCGCCAGCGCCTTCAAAGGCAGCCGCATCACCGCGCAGCTCACGCACCGCCCCGCTGCCCTGTTTGACACTCCCGCGCCATCCACGGCCCATGCCGATCCTGACACCCTCACCCCCGCACAAATGAAAGCACTCCTCGCTCTTGCCAAAAAGATCGGCATCGCCTTCGCCGACAACGCCACCGAAGACCAGATCCTCGCCGCCATCGACGGCTGGAAACCCGCCTTCGACATCAACATCGAAGATCCGCAGGTCACCGCCTCCATCGACCAGCGCATCGCCAATGCTCTCGTTGTCGCTGGTGCGGCCGACAAAGCCAAGATCACCGCGCTCGAAACCGAACTCGGCAGCCTCAAAGCCCTGATCACCAACGGCGCAGCCGCTGCTGCGGGTGGCACCACGCCGATCCACAACAGCAAGCCCAAGGAACAGATGAGCATCGCCGAGCAATACGCCGCCATCACCGATGCCGCCGAGCGCACGCGCTTCTACAACAAGCACCGCGATGATCTGCGCAAGCCCTCCAATCTCTTCCAGGCCGCCGCGTGATTTGACACTTCCCATCCACCTGTAACCCGCCACCCCACATCCACACGTCATCATGACCACGTTCAACGACACTCTCTTCGGCCAGACGGTCTTCCAGCAGCTGGTGGACATTCTGCTTCCGCTCAACATTTTCTCCACCGACCTCTCCTCTGAGGTCGTCGCCCCCGGCTCCGCCGTGGTGGTGCCGCTCTTCGGCAACGTGACCGCCACGTCTTTCGTGCAGGGCGCGTCCGCGTATGAAGGCACCGGCGGAACCATCAGCGCCATCACCGTCACGATGGACAAGCGCTACATCACGCCCGTCGATCTCACCCCGCAGCAGATCGCCGACAGCTCCAATGCCCGCCGCCTGGACGCCTTCGGCATGCAGCTCGCGCAGGCCACCGCGAACAAGCTCCTGCAGGACGTCTTCAGCGTCCTCACCACCACGAACTTCGGCGCGGCCGTGCTCACCACTGCTTCCAGCAGCTACAACCGCACGCAGCTGATCGAAGCCCGCAAGCAGCTCATCAGCGCAGGTGTTCGCGGCCCGAAAGCCTTCGTCGGCAACATGGCCGTCGAAGGCGCCCTTCTGGGTGACACAAACCTCGTGCTCGCCCTCAATCGCGGCGACAGCAACGCCATCAAGGAAGGCACGCTCGGCAAGCTCTTCGGCATGGACATCTACGGCACCGACGTCCTGCCCACGAACAGCATCAGCCTCATCGGCTTCTGCGCCGGGCAGGAAGGTGTCGCGGTCGCCATGCGCAACCTCGGCAACTATCTGCCGCAGGAGGAATACTCCGCGTTCGAGCAGTATGTCGATGCCGACTCCGGCATCAGCATGCTCTACACGCGCCACTGGAATCGCTCCAGCGGCAAGTGGTTCATCAACACGCACGTCCTCTTCGGTTACAGCGCCGCCGTCACCGGAGCCGTCAAACTCTTCACCACGCCGACGACCTAATCGTCAGCAAATCTCCCGCCCGTCGCGATTGGTGCTCGCGCCGGGCGGTTTCATCACTCTGGGAGCAATCCCGCCCGCGTTCGGAGCACCACCGGCGCGGGTTTTTTTATGTTTATGAGTAAAGTAACTATCCATTCAACAAATGAGATCACCTCAGAGATGAGGGATCAACTAATCACGCGTTTTTCAAACGCAATCATCGCGGCCGCTCACGAAATTGCGCAGTCGCGGAAAAAAAAGGTCAGGCTTATCACTCTTGATATTCAATGGGCATCTCCGGTGCCGGAAATTTGGTATTGGGTGGCACAAGACAATAAAGTCAAAATCGAAATCCGCTTAACCAAAACAAGCACATCCATTGCCGTTTCAGCATGAAAATCAGCCTCGCCATCATCGCCGGAAACGTGGAGCACTGGATGCCCCGCTTTCTCGACTCCTTCTCCCCGCTCTTCGATGAGATCATCGTCGTGCGCGCCATCGGCAACCAAACGCCCGATGCCACGCTCGACATCGCTGAGGCGCGTGGCTGCGTCTGCGCGTCCTACCGCAACAAACCGGAGCACGATTGGCCGCACGTCGATGACTTCGCCGCCGCGCGCAATCTCGCCTTCAAGCTCGCCACCGGCCACTACATCGCCTGGGCCGACACCGACGACGTCTATGGCGGCACGCTGGAGCAATGGCAGGCGCTGCGCAAACGCATCGCCGAGGAGCGCCCGGACGTCGTCACCCTGCCCTACGTCGTCCCCGAGGATCAGCTCCGCGTCCTGCGCGAGCGCATCCTGCGCCGCGATTCCGGCGCGTGGGTTTCCCCCATTCATGAGAGCTTCAAGGTGAACATGGAAAAGCCGCGCGTCATCGTCCAGGACGCTCCGGAGTGGCGCCACGCCACGCACAAAGACCGCACGCCGAACAACGAGCGCAACCTGCGCATCCTCGAAAGCATCCCGCCCGCCGAGCGCACGCTCTCCCACCTCTTCCACCTCTGGCAAAGCCTCCGCTTCGTCGGGCGCATCGAAGAAGGTGTGCAGATCGCGCAGCAAGCCCTCAAGCATCCCGACATCGGCCCCGAGGAAGGATACGAGCTCATGATCAACATCGCGCAGGTCGCCACGAATCCCAAAGCGCAGGAGCAATACCTCCTGCAAGCCCTCAACGCCGTCCCCTACCGCCGCGAGGCCTATGGCGAGATGGTCAACACCAAGCTCCGCCTCGCCGATCCGCGCGGAGCCCTCGCCTATGCCGAGGCCATGCACGGCCTCAGCGATCCGCCGGAATACATTTGGAATCGCCGTGGCAAATACTACGGCTGGCTCGGCGTCCAGCTCCACGCCATGGCCCTCCGCGCCAATGGCCGTTTCCCCGAGGCGGATGTGCGCGAGATCAATCATCTCAAAGCCCAGCCGCAGCCCGTCATCAGCCTCCTGCATGCCACGCGCGGCCGACCAAAGCTCGCCGCCGATGCCCGCCGGCAGTGGCTGAACCGCGCCGCGCATCCCGATCGCGTGGAGCACCTCTTCGCCATCGATTTCGACGATGGCGACAGTCTCCCGCTCTGCGTCTATCGCCACGTCATCCAAACCAACAAGGAAGGAGCCAGCGTCGGCGCGTGGAACCTCGCCGCCGCCGCCTCCTGCGGTGAGATCCTCGTCCAGATCAACGACGACTTCGAGCCGCCCATGCACTGGGATAAACTGATCGAGGAAGCCTTCACCTGCGCCGAGAAGCCTGGCAAACCCGCCGTCCTCCGCGTCTCCGATGGTCACCGCACCGATGACCTGCTTTGCATCGCCGTCATGAACCGCGCCCGCTACGCGCAGCAGGGATTCTTCCTCCATCCGCGCTTCAAAAGCGTCTTCAGCGATGACTACCACTCCTGGGCCGCCTACCGCGACGGCATCGTCATCGACGCCTCCCACATCGTCATCGAGCACCATCACCCGTTCTTCAACGAAGGCAAAGGCTGGGACGAAGTCTATGCCGTCCACAACAGCACCGAACGCTACCAACAAGGAGCCGCCATCTTCGAAGAACTCACCGGCATCTCACCCCGCAAACCTGCATGAAACCACCTCTCCTCTCCATTCTCACTCCTGCCTGCTGGGAGCGCGTCGATCAATGCCAAGACCTCGTGCAGCACATCGCCGCGCAGATCACTCCGCCATGGGCTGTGGAGCACCTTGTGCTCTATGACAACCGCCACCGCAGCGTCGGCCTGAAACGTCAAGCGCTGCTTGATGCCGCGCGCGGTCAATACATCGCCTTCGTCGATGACGATGATGCCGTGAGTGCCAACTACGTGCCCGCACTGCTCAAAGCCATCGAGAAGCACCCCGAGGCCCACGTCATCACCTTTGAGCAGCGCGCCACTTACAATGGCAAGCCCTTCAACGTCACCTTCCAGCACGGTGCCTCCGATCAGCACCTGCAGATCGACGGTCCCGATGATCAAGAGATCATCCGCGGCCCATGGCACGTCTGCGCCTGGCGGCGTGATCGCATCGCGCACTGCCAGTTCCTCGATACGAATTACGGTGAGGATCTGGCCTGGGTGAAGCAGGCGCGCATGCACGTCACGCAGGCGCATCACATCCCGCAGGTGCTGCATTTTTATCATCACGACGCGCGCACCACGCTGGCGCCGGAATTGACATCTCCATCGTAGTGTCATCACACCGCTTCCTCGGTGTTGTTTGGTTGCTCACAGGCCCGTCGCGCTCTTCATGGTTGGGAGGCGCGGCGGGTCTGTTTTTTTGACATCGCCGCCCGCGCATGACTCAGACTGCCATCGCGGCGGCCGCGCGCCGCAGCCTGCAAACCACCGCCGCGCTGCATCCGGCCAGCATCACCCTCGCCGGAAAAACCATCACCTGCGGCGGCGCGGTGGAAAATCGCGGCATCATGGAGGATGCGCGCGGCGGATTCATCCAGGGCCGCAAGGTGACCTGCCTGCTGCCTTTTGGATCGCTCACCGATGCGGATCTCATGGACAGCACCACCGGCACCGTGAAGCGCCAGAGCCTCACCGTCACCCGCGGCAGCGCATCGCAGGCCTACCGCGTGAAACGCGCCGAGGCAGACCCCACGCGGACCATGTGGACTATCGAGGCCGAGCAGGCCGTGGCGTGAGGATTTGACACCCGGCGGCGTGCATGGCTGCTACTCGCTTTCCTGATGACGTCGAAATCGCCGGTTCGCTCCGCGTGTCTGGTTCCCTCCTGCCCGCCCGTGCTCGTGGCGAGCTGGCGCAGGACAATGAAGTGCAGATCCCCATTCCGTTTTCGCAGCTTCGCGTGTGGGATGCCTTCGCCACGGCCATCGGCACCGCTGGCAGCGACGATCTCGGCATCAGCAGCGGCGGCACCTGGGGCACCAATGCGCCCTACATCACCGCCGGCGATGTGAAAGCCGCAGGCGCGACCACGCGCCGCGCGCGCTTCCTTTACACCCTGCCGCCGGAGTATGTCAGCGGCGAAACGGTGCGCATCGTCGCGCATGGCGGCATGATCACCACCGCGGCCGATACGAGCTGCACCGTGGACTTTGAGGCTTACGAGATCAACAAATCCGGCGGCGTCACCGGCAGCGATCTGGTCACCACCAGCGCCACCACGATCAACAGCACCACCTTCGCCGCCAAAACCTTCGAAGTGAACGCCGCCGGCCTCGCCGCGGGCGATGTGCTCGACATCCGCATGACCATCGCCTGCACCGATGGCGCGACGGCCACCGCCGTCATCCCCGCCATCGCGCACCTGGTCATGGCGATCGACATCAAAGGCTGATCCGCCATGAAGCCCCGCATCCGCATTGACGCTGGCAAGCTCAAAGCGGCGTTTCAGAGCTTCAGCGCCACGCAGAAGCAGGCCATCCTCGAAAAAACCGTGCGCACCGATGCCATGGGCTTCGTGCGCGACATCGTCGCCATCACGCCGCCCGGCAGCCAGGGCGCTCCGCTGATGAGCGGCAGCAAGGGCGAGCGCGCCGTGCAGCAAGGCCTCGCCAAAATCCGCTCCGATGCGCACCGGCTCTTTGTGCCGATGCAGCCTTTTGTGATGATCCGCGCGGCAAAGAATCCCGGCAGCGGCGAATACGTGCGACTCTGGCGCGATGACGATGGCAGCATCGTCGGCTGCCCGCGCGTGTATTTCCAGCCCGGGGCCACGGTGGACCAGCTCCGCGCCCATCACCGCGCCGCCTTTGTGCGCGGCCGCATCCGCGCCCGGCCGATCAAGCTGCAAAAGGAAGGCAACTGGGCGCTTTTCCGCGCGCCCGTCATCCCGCGCCCCGCCTTTGAGGAATTCGTCACTTTCCAGCAGGCGAAGATTGGCATCCTCGCTGGAGCCTGGGCCGAGGCCGCGGCGAAGCTGAAGGTGCGCCTGCCCGCCATCGCCAAACGCCACGCCAGCGGTGCCTGCCAGATCCTCATCGGAGCCGACAGCTACCGCGTGCGCATGACAAACACCGTCAGCTACGCCAGCGACGCCGATCTCAAACGCCGCGCTGAATTCGTGCTCGATAGCAACAAGCGCCGCAAACGCCTCGCCACCCGCATCAAAGCCGAAATCACCGCGGTGCTGAAGCGGAAACTGAAATGACACCGCGTGCTCCTTCGCCATGCCCGACACCGACCACACCCCGCTCAATCACAAACTCGAGGCCGCCCTCGCCGCCTACCTCATCAGCGTGCGCAGTGATGCCGGGCTCGGCACCACGCAGATCGTGGCCAGCTTTGACGATGTCACACTCCAGACGCCGCGCATCGTCGTCAGCTGCGATGCCATGAGCCCGCGCACGATTGATCTGCCCGGTGTGATGGATTGCGCCGTGGAAATCGTCTATCACAGCCAGCGCGACACCACCATCGCCGCGCACAAGACCGCCGCCGCGAAGCTCACCAGCTGGCTGCACGATCTCGCCGCCGTGCAGACCGCCCTCAGCGCCGCCGACGGCCTCCACTGCTACCACGTGCAGTTCACCGGCCTCCGCTTCGAATCCGCCGCCGATGACGGCACCCACCAGACGCTGCACGGCCTGCAAATCACCGCGCAAGGAGCCAGCGTGTAGCTGGAATGACGAACAAAGAGCTCGCCAACTGAGCCTTGGCGAAGTTTGGCGCAGCGGAGGTTCGCCATCCCTCATTCGTCATTCCGCCTCTGGCGGCCGTTTGACACCCCGCGCCCATCACACCCTCCACCCTTTACTACCCGCCATGGCCGCCACTTTTCTCGGAACCGCCTCCGTCCTCGGAATCTCAGCGCAAACCGGCATGATCCTGCAATCGCAGGAGGAAGCCTTCACCTCGGAAAACAAGTGGGTCATCGATGAAGCCGGTGAAAAAGTCGGCATGGCCATGTGGGGCGATCAGCTCGCCGTGAGCCTGGAGGCGCTGGTGCCCTCCTCCAGTGCCTTCTCGAGCCGCCTCGCGGCGAATCTGGTGCTGGCCAATGCGCCCTCCGATTTCTACCGCGGCGCACCCTCCAGCGGCTTTGGCGACACCGTCGTCACCGGCGTCACCCGCCGCCGGCAGAGCGCGGACTTCCACACCTTCGCGGTGCAGCTGCTCGCCTCGCCCTTCATGAACGTCTCGTAACCGTTCACTCGCCCTTCCCCGAGATATGCCCCCATCCGAACGATTCATCCAAGCCGCGCGTCCGCCTCAAACATCGGACACGCGGCTTTTTGTCGCCCTCGTCACCCTCGGCATTGAGCCGCAGGAAATGCCCGCCATTTACAGCGGCGAAACGCCCGACGGCAAACCGCGCATGACCTGGACGCTCGCCCCCGTGAGCAAATGCGGCCAATTCAAGACGCGCGAGATGATGGAGGCCTGGCACAGCGCGAAGTGGATGCTGAACAACCCCGAGCACCCGCTCGCCTACCTCAAAGCCTTCTGCGAGAACCTCAACATCGCCGTCGATCACGTCAAAGACCCGCAGCACCAGATGATGGTGGTCCGTGGCCGCGGCGGCAAAGTCGCACTGCTCTCCCCGAATGACCCGCGCGCCACGCGCGAGACAATGCTGCGCATTTTGAAACGCTAAAGCCATGGCCGCACTCTCCCAACTCATCGCCGATGAAAAACGCATGACCGATGCGGAGCACCGCGAACTCGTCAGCCGCGGCTACAAGCCCAGCGTCGTCGAATTCCTCCACGATCGCGGCTTCCGTGAAGCAGGCACCATCTGCCATGACGATCACAGCAAAACCGTCTCGTTTCTCCGTCAGACGCATTACCCGCACATCCACATCCCCGTGGAGCCCGGCGACGATCTCGACAACGTCATCACCGCCATCTACGATGCCGGGCACCTCGACGGAGGCGACCGCATCGCCATGCGCTGGCAATCCTTCGAAGCCGCCGTCAAACGGCCACGCCGCCCCTCCGAAACCGAGCGCAGCCTCGAGCAGCGCCTCAAAGCCCTCGAAGACAAACTGAGCACCGAACGCTGAGCCAATCTCCAATCTCCATTTTCGATTTTTCAATCTTCAATTTCCGCCCGCATGCCCCCGATCCGCCCCCTCTCCGCCGCCAGCTACGCGCTGCTGAACAAACTGGAGTGCCCCATGATCGTCACCGAGGCGCAAGGTTTCGCCGCTATGCAGGAAGCGGCCGTGATGTGGCACTTTGTCCACACGCAGCCCATTGAGCAGATCGAGGCCTTGGAGGCCGATCTGGACGCGCTGCGCGCCGCCATCCGCCGGCATGGGCATGAGCTGGCGATGGACGCGCTGCCGCCGCTGTGGAAGCGCATGGCAGCGGAGCTCGGCCGCATGCGGGCCGCGTTTGTGGAGGTCGAAAGCGAGGGTGGCAGCCCTTTGGACTAGACGACTCCGACGAGCCAGACCCCGGAGTCGCCTTGATCTGGCATGGCGTGCGCCACGGGCACTCGCCGCGCGCCGTCGGCTGGGAATGGCCGATCTGGCAGACGCTCGGCTTTGTCCACGCCGAAATGCGCCGCAACGGCATGCACACCTACAAAGTCCACGGCCGCACCCGCATCGACCTCGATGCCCCGCCGCCGCCGTTGGATCTCGATCTGGAGTGGCCGCCGCCGGAGGTGGAATGAGGAATGAGGAACGCTTAAATCCTCCCACCATGACCGTCGCCGCCACTCCGCTACTAACTGGACTTCCTGCCACCCTTCCGGCTCGACTCGGGGCGGGTCATGGTTGGGAGCGATGTCTTGTTGTGCTTCTTCATTTGCTGGGTGACGTGTGCCTCAAGGATTGGCTGCAACCACGAAGCGGGGCCGCTGCGGATGATCCAAGTGTGTGCGGTGGATACAGAGCATCCAAGGCAGGCGGCAAGTCGGGTGGCACCCAAGGCAAGGCATTCGTTCCAGGTCATGGGCAAATCATACCCCGAAAAATAAAATGCGCAATGCGTAAAATAAATCTTGCAAAGGGATACGCAATGCGTATCCCTTTGCGCATGTCCAACACCAACCACATCGCCACCATCGCATTCTTCGCCGCTACCGACGCAAAAACAAAAACCGAGATCCTGGCAGCAATCGCCAAGCACTACGGAATCAGCGAATCGGAAGCACTGGAAGAAGTCACCGACGAAGAAGCCGAGAACCTTCTCGACTACCTCACCGGAAGCATCCGCACCGCTACAAGTCTACTCATGAAACGCCACGGCATCGCCGCCTGATAATCCAGCGGGGTTCGATCCCCCGCCTAACCTGCCAACAGATGAGCAAAACACCAGAAACTGACGAAGCGTGGGAAAATGAGCATCCGCTGCACCGGCTATCGGACAACGAGAAGCGGGAACTCTGCGGTAAATTCGAGGCCGAAGTCGAACGACTCAAGACGGCTCTGAACCGCGCCGCAAAGTG